>Ga0228535_1000099_pt1 | contig 269096 bp, 298 predicted proteins | sample SJ1metagenome_FD_168457 | JGI IMG/M metagenome (GOLD analysis project Ga0228535, IMG submission 168457) | Enriched culture of PCE-dechlorinating microbial communities from Ithaca, New York, USA - SJ1 | ecosystem: Engineered > Modeled > Simulated communities (microbial... > Unclassified...
AGATTCAATACAGAAGATTCCTTAAACTGGATAAAAACCCATTTATAGATTCTGTCTATTTTGATAAAAGACCGGGAATATTCCTTTCAACACAAAAGTCGATTCGTATGTTTCTCTATTGCGCCCACAAAAGCGGGTAGTGAAGAACCTGAGCGTATTGCGGTGAAAATCGCACGATGCGTTCTTGGAAGGGGGGAGAGGAGTAATCCAATTCCCCTATTCGACCACCACATCGTAATCCTGTAATATTAGATGCGGTGTTTATGAAGGTTTGGAGGATTCCTCTCTATTTTTCTATTGATAAAAAAATAAAAATCAAATTTAAGAGATTTAGCAATGCCAACAGCTGGTTGGGTGTGGAGTCGGGTAATGGGTAGGGTAATAGGTAGGATAGTATGTCGGGTAAGTATAGATGGTTGTCATTGAAATTTCCTCTGAATATGAAAATGGAACAGAGGAAGTTGTCGGTGCTTTTGTAGGCTGGGGAGTTCCATTTGGATCATCGCAAATTCCATCATAATTTGCATCTGGACAGGGGACGATCCCGGTGGGGGTTACTGTGGGAATGATATCAGGTGCCTGCTCTTTTGGCGTATAAATATCCTCTCTACGGTTATCACGGATAATATTGTCTTCAAGAATGGTGTTCACGCTGCCGATTGTATCAATCCCGTAGAGGTTTTTCTCAATTGTGTTTCCTTTTACCAGATTGTCAGAAGAACCATCTTTGATAGCAAGTCCCTTATATGAGTTGCCGGAGAGCAGGCAGTTCTCGATGAGTCCATTATCTGATCCATACAGACCAATACCAATAGCGTTGTGTGACAGGGTACATCCATCAATATGAAGTTTCTCCAGTTGTTTTCCAATTATGGCATTCGTCGTCCCCTCAATCACCATATCTCTGATAACTATATTTTTCAGTTTTCCTGAATCCGGGGACTGGATGAGGATGGCATTCTGATCTATCGGGGTATTATCGATGAACTGGACACTTAATCCCTCAATTCTTTTTCCCCCACCCTGGATGGTAACATCAGAAGACATAATCGTTATGATTGAACCGGCAGAGTGCACGATATCCTTCCCAAGTGTATACGTTCCTGGTGAAGTGATAATGACGGGTCCTGTTATCTCTCCTGATCCGGAGAGCATAACCGGGGGTTCCATCTTGGATTGTATGGATTTAACCGGTTTTTGAGCCAATGATGAATCAAGAGGATTATCTGGTTTTAATCCCTGTAATTTTTCATACATTTTGATGGCATCAGGCAGACCATATCCGAAAGCCGGATCCCAGCCAGGTTCACCAAGTTCAAGGGCTGTTGAGAGCAGAGCATTTCTCATATCATCTGCCGGTATGGAAGGAAACAGACTCCATTCAAGAGCAAGAAGTCCTGCAATATGAGGTGCTGCAGCACTCGTTCCTGGGAATTTTTTAGGGAATCCCCCTGCACCGGAAACAGCAACATTATTGATTCCGGTAATGTCCGGTTTTTGTCTGACCGTACTCTCCGGATATGAAATGGTTACAAATCCCTGGGAAGAATATCGCTCAATTGAATTGACTTTTTCAGGTGATATAGCAGCTACTGATAATACTCTTGGAACCGCTGCCTGTCCGATAATGGAATCCTCGATAACCAGATGTTGTCTGGTGATGTATACTTTATCTTTCTGGGCGTTTATGAAAAGTTCTATATTTTTATCTTCAACAGAAGGGTTTTCTTTTTTTATCCTGAGCTCAGCCTGAACAAGGCTTTTCCCATCATTGATATAGGTAAATTTTTCTTCCGGAAGAGTGCTCCCATCCTGAATTCGTTCACTGAGTGCAATCAGTTCCCCATTCTCTTCAAGATAGAGATTATAATCGTTTGCAGAATTACCATACATATCGTCCCATTGTAAAAATGCGGAAAACATCCCTCCCGGCTGAATGGCGATAGGAATGCCCCTCATCCCGTCAAATGAGTGATACCCAGATCCATCATCAGAAAATTTTGCCTGGTAATGAATTTCTGCATTATTACCTGCAGCACTCACGAGAATCACTTCAGGGTGCTCATCAAGTATTCGGTTTAAATTCTGTGCAGTATATCCATCCTCAAAATATGGTACCTGCAAAAATCCGACATCATCAACAATTATCCTGGCACCCGCATCTATGAGGGATTCTATAGCATAGATAAAGTCATTTTGCGCCCCTCCACCAAAATCATGATATAATAGAGGTGCACCAGGGGCAATATCATGAATGATCTCCATCATCGCTGTTCCTTCGCTTCCCCGCCCATTCATGAGAACTATGACATTTTGAGGAAGGTCTCCAGATTCCTGGGCCTGTATGAGTCCTGCTGCACCATTTGAAATAATTCCGATTCCAATACCTGACCCATCTGCTCCGGTTAGATTTCTCAATTGATCGGTCTTGAGAATTACATCTCCGATGGTGTGTGCCTGACCAGCACCAAACACTGGTTCAATAGTCATGAGCCCTATACAAAAAACGAAAAACAATTTTAAAAATACCGTGAACTGAATTGTGTATGTTTTATCTCTGTTTACTGATATAAATCGAGCCATCATATCCATGTATTCATCATTCATGTACGTGGTAATAAATACTCGTGAAAATGAGTTTGTGATGTTTTGAGAAGAGGGTTGGAAAAAGAGATTTTATAGTAGGTCTTCAGGTTCTGATTCTTCATCACAGAAACCATCACCATCTGCATCTCTGCAGAATTCTGCTACTGTACATCCGGATGGTTCAGAGCAATCCATGATTAACAGAATATCTGTATCACAGATATTATCTCTGCTTCCCATGTAATCAAGCCCCCATTTCTCTTTGCATTGGATGATTGCATAATCCAGAAGTGTGCATGCGCCATCATCATCAATATCAAGACAATATTCACATTCCTGGAATGGGTCACAGGCCACAATTGGGCGAACGCCACTTAACGGAAGAGCAACCATATAATAAATAGTCGATTGCGGATCTTCACTCAGACCTCCCTCAGCCGATATTCCTGGTGTCACCCCTGGGGTAACTGGCAGATTTATCTGGATAGGCTGTTGTGGCTCCTCACTCACTCCACCAGTCTGTGTTTGAGGTTTAGATGCGGTAATAACGGGTTTTCCTGATGATTCTGTATCATCGCATACTCCATTCTGATTACAATCATCACAGAATCCTGAAGTACAGGAGGTACATACAATTCTGCATGGATGGGTGTTAGATGAAGGGGTACCTGATGAAGGAGTAGTTGCTGCAACAATTGGAGAAGCACCGGTATATGGAGAAGGTGTCTGCCCTGAAGGCTGCGACGGGCCCGCCTGCTGACCTTGCTGCCCGGTTGAACCTGAGGGCTGAGATGTACCAGCCGTGCTCATGATAGTTGCTCCGGATTTCATATCCCTGAAGACGCCTGATTTTGGATCATAATAAAATTGGGCATACACTTTTCCTTCTTTCGTAAATTGGGTGACTAAAAACCACCCATACGTCGGTGTATAAAATTTCTGAAGGACATTGTCAAAGAACCAGCTGGTCTGTGTTACGGGATCAAAAAATGTTCCAGATCGAGTTCCCGGCTGCCATTGTGGAGGGATTACCTCATTCGGTGGGATAGTACCAGGCCCTCCGGCAGGAGTAGGAGATGTTGCCGGTTTTGAGGGCGTTCCTCCTGTCATTACAAGAGTAGATGTACTAAACCCAAGATTACTTGAACTACTGCTTGATGAAAACCCACCTGATGAACTTGTGGAAGAGACTCCTGATGACATGGAGAATGCAGCACAAAATCCGACAGTAATAAGAAGAATACAGAAAATTACTCCAAGAATTTGAATAAATCGTATTTTTTTCATAGAAAATCACCTCTTGAGTGTGCAAGTCATGAATATTATTGTGCCAGCTTAAAATGTATTATGGCAGGATCGTTACCTGCAATTGAGATATACATCCTCCCTCTTTTCCAGGCTCTCCAGTAATCGCATTTGCGATATATACTCCTGGAGATGTCTCTTTTGCCTGGATCATAATGACATGTTCACCATTTTTATCAAGTGCCACCAGTCCGTATAGTCCTGTTGCATAAACAGATTCATTATCGACAATTAACTCAGTTATTGAGGCTCCTGTATTTTTATCAGGAACATATTGACCAATCGAGAAAGGACCCTCTGGTTTATCAAAGACCATTTCATTATCCAAAATGACAGGAGGATTCATTTCTTCTGAAGTATTCCCTTCTTTCATGGATATCCAGAAGTATACTTTTTCCAGAGGATTACCATTGACGGTGATCATAAAGTCCTCACCAGACCTGATGGTCTCTGATTCAGTAACCAGAGATAGATCTGACTGACAGGAATATCCCTCCTCTGGTGTCGGTTCCACCATGAATGCATATTCAGATGGTGCATTTTCTGGTGTACTCATACTTTGTCCTGGCTCCCCCTCCGTTGAGGAAGACGTTGATGAGGAACTTACCATCTGCTGATCAGGAATGCCTGTCCCCTGAGTCACTGATATGTAATGTTTCCTTTCCTTCATTCCTGTGCTTGAATCCTTTGCAATTTTTAATGTGACAGTGTATGTTCCCGGTGTTGAGTAAATATGAACTGGATTTTGATCAATAGATGTTGTACCATCTCCGAAATCCCATACCCAGGTCTTTGGCTCACCTTTCGAGAGGTCTGCAAAAGAGACTGCAAGTGGTGCCGGTCCTGATTGAGGGCCTCCGGTAAAATCAGCAGAGAAGGAAGGGAGACTCATTGGCATAACCGGCATGAACGGATTGGCAGTAACCGAGATTGCCTGATGAAATGTAGCAGTGTCTGATCCTCCCTGTGCATCCAGGACAAGGAGGGTCACGGTATATGTACCTGGAGTCATGTAGGTATGCATGGTCCGTGGTCCTTCACCGGTATATCCGTCACCAAAATCCCAATGCCATTCAATTGGTTTTCCTACTGATGCATCGGTAAACATAACATTCAATGGTGCAGTTCCCTTGAGTGGTCCTATCCGGGCATCAGCTGTAATAGCAGATACCTGCACGCAGAAGAGTCCGGTTACGACCAGACAGAGAATAAAAAATTTAAGATAATTATGTATATTCCCCATAATCAGCCCTCCATGAGATCTGATATGGTCAAAAGAGACGGATGAGAATTTATAGATGTCTCTTGAGCTACTGACCGGAATATTTTAAATGAAAATGATTATGCCTGTGAAATAATCTCATTTTCATTCATTGCCCACATGGATATAAAATGCTGGAGAATGATTCCGACGAATGCACAGACAAGTCCGCCAATTGCACCTTGAATTATGTATGTTATACCAAGATCCTGTGTTATTGGAAATTGAGAGAGATTCAGGTTTGAAAGGGTATAACTCATCCCTCCAAAGGCAAGTACTCCGATTGCACTTATGAAATAGGAAAAAATTACTGCGCGTGAGAGACTCTCTCGTTCATAGAGGAAACTGTCAATAATTGATCCAAGTGAGGTAGTTATTGCTGCAAGGGTAAACCAGGCGACTGCTCCCCATAAAAAGATGATGGCCATCGGGAATATTCCACTCCCGTCCCAGTAATTGGTAAGTGCTGATGTCCCTTCCATCACTCCTATGATCGCAAAAATTAACCCCCCGATATAGGTAACAAAGGAAAATCTCCCACGGTAGAGTGTGGATCTAAGATCAATTACTTCGCTTCTGACAACCTCATCCAATGAAAATCCTTTATAGAGTAAATACCCCCCGACACACCCGGCAATTACTATAGTTGCGATCTCCGGTCTGTTTACTGCATAGCTGATTGCATAAAGGAGGAGCGTAAGTCCTGGGAGCACCAGAACAATTTTTGATATTTTTGGATCGCTGATAAGTTTTTTAATGATATAATATGTGCCTTCAAGGTTTGGCATCTGCGAAACTACCACCCGCTGTATTGATGTGACTGAAATTTTTCCCTGAATGATGGGAAGTATATATTCGTCTTCACCCCCGTCGGTGACAAGAATGCATTGATTACATCCGGTCTGCGAAATCACATCATCAAGTAACCGGGCTATCTTGCGGTCACCTTCAATAAACCTGAAATGGTTTCCCCCGATAACCGCAACTTCTGCTTCCTCTCCATCAGCAATGAGTTTGTCATACGTGGAGATTGCCTGGAATATTGCGTTCAGATCTGAATCCTCAGGGTCTGAAAGGGCAAGGCGTATAGCGGCATCAAGGCAGGCCTCTCTGCCTATTACCGGACTTTCAACGGAAGCTTTAAACCCAATATCATCATCGCGGTCGATATTGAGGACTAATGTTCTGATGAAACCCATTACCAAGATATTGGTTGCATCTCTATAAATGACTTCTTTGCAAAAACGAAAAAAAGGGATTATAAAAGTCTTGAACGCTGAAGAAGAAGCAGGTCTTCCGTGGTGAGCTTTTCTCCTGCCTTAAACTGTGAAAAGATCTGTTCTGCTTCCTTCCTGACTTCTTTCTGCTCTTTTGTGGTCTTGACCTTTTTGTTCTTCTTTCGAAGTCCGCCAATAACCTTGTCATAATCGCGAAGTTCCTTCTGGCAGGCGATGAAGAGTTTGTGTTCATTGTCGGCAGCTTCCTGTGCCTCGACAAATTTCTTATGTGCTTCATCAGCCTTTTCACGGGATAAATCTGCCTTCCGGTAACACTCTACCATGAGGTCATGGTGTTTCTGGGCATCTTCTGCCAGTTGAGTAACATGGTCATGGATCTCAGATGCCTGACGACGGAGCTCCTTTGCAAGCGTTATCTTTTCCCTGATCTCTTTATTCTGTTCGATCTCAGCTTCCTGCTCACGAAGCTGTTCCTTCAGGGCTTTGATCTTTTCAATGAGTTCACGTTCTTTTTCAGTCGTGAACACTTCGGTCTGTTGTCTGAACTCAAGGTGTTCAATCTGTTTGTGAAGTTCCTTGATACTCCGGCTTTTTATACCGCCATGTTCCTTTTTGAAAGCATCGATCTCTCCAAAGAGGACATTTGCCTGTTCATTGAGCTCGTTTCTCTTATCCTTAAGTTCCTGAACTTCCTTATTGAACTGATCCCGGAGTTCCTTGTGCTTTTGTGCTTCTTCAACACATTCACGGGTCTGATTGTTCAGAGTATTCCGCTCTCTGGCATACTGGCTGGCCTGAGCATTGTACTCATTTCTTTTTGTCTTGTGATCTTCAGATCCCGAGATAGTAACTTTTCTTTTATCAATCAGTTCATTCAACATCGTTAACCAATCCTCGCATTAAAAGGCACGTCTGGTATCCCCTACCGGTGCGAGAGATGGGACATACGTAAGAGCAATACGTAGTATGTACAAAAGGACGTGTGAAAACGGGCAGAATCAGAGATAGATAACGCTTCAGGATTCCCGTCAGGGATGCCTGCCACCCGCAACGAGTGGTATAACATTCATCTGTTCGACTACAGTTCTTGTTCGCTACACGATCCACGTATGTTCGACTCCCAATACCAAAAGGCTCCGAAACAAGAGACCCATCGTTCATAAAATCGCGAAGGGATCCTGTGTGACCTTCTACTATTAAGAAGACAACATCATTTTTATAATTAATGTCTCCCGGTATTTCCTCCTCTGACTGATGTAGTATCCGTCATAGTATGTACAATATGTTCAGGTCCTTAAAACGTTTACAAAATCCCGTTTTTTTGAGAAAACGAAAAAAAAATTATAATATTGAGATCTATGGCAGTTGTTTAGAGGTGTGTTTTACATCCACATGATGTCAGGTCCGCTTGCGTAATCCATTGCTGCGGTGACTGAGCGGGGTTTAATTCGCGCAAGGTCAGGGGATTTCGGATAACGGATCTGTTCTTCTATTCTGTCAAGTTTTTCCTTGTAGGGCTGTTTTGGCTTGGCGATAGTGTCGCCATTTTTCACGCCGGTCATGATGGCAAGAACACGTACTTTTCCTTCCATATCTGAGCGGATACGGGCTCCCCAGATAACATCGGCATGAGGATCAAGTTCATAGGTCAGAGAGGAAGCGATCTCTTCGGACTCTATAAGCGTCAGATCACTCCCGCCGGTGATGTGGATCAATGCCCCGGTTGCGCCGCGGTAATCGATATCAAGCATCGGGTTGGAGAGACATTCTCGAACAACAGATTCTGCTTTATTCTGTTGTTTTGACTCTCCGACAAGCATGGTTGCGACGCCACCCTTACTCATGATTGCTCTGACATCAGCATAATCAATGTTAATAAGTGATGGTTCAGTAATCGTTTCGGTAATTCCTTTTACTGTCTCACCGATCAACTGGTCCATGACTGAGAAAGACTGTGCAAGCGGAAGATTTGGAACAAAACTCTTCAGCCGGTTATTGTCAAGGAGAATGACCGAATCACATGCCTTTGACATGGCCTCAAGTCCGTCTTCTGCCCGAATCAATCTGGCCTTCTCGACATCAAACGGATAGGAAACCATACCGACAACAATGGCTCCCTGTTCCTTTGCTATCTGCGCGACTGCCGGAGCAGATCCAGTTCCGGTACCCCCTCCCATACCTGCAGTAATAAAACAGAGATCAACGGACTCAAGAAGACTTTCTAATGTTGGACGAGCCATTTCTGCAGCTTTTCTGCCGATCTCAGGATAACCTCCTGCTCCAAGTCCTTTTGTCAGGCTCTTTCCGATGAGGATACGCTTGTCGGCCTGGATCATATCCAGATGTTGTTTGTCAGTGTTAATGGCAATCGTCTCTGCGCCGGAGACCCCCATATGATGAAGACGGTTTATGGTATTATTTCCGGCACCACCGCATCCAATGATGACGATTCGTGGTTGTCCATCTATATCATCATCATAGTTCTGCGATATATTCTTGAGTTCTTTTTCTCGTTCCGCGTTGATGACTGCGGCATTGATGATACTCTGCATACTTTTATCCCCCTCACGTCTAAAATGACAGTTGATCACTGTCAGCGAGCACTCTGGTCGCCCGCTTTTCGATGAGCATACGTACAGCATCCCTGATAGCCTCGGAGACGGTGGGAAATTCACCCGCCTCAACCATCTTCTCCAGCAGCGTTATCTGCTGTTCAGGCAACCGGATGGTGATTCGCTTCATACATAAGCCTCATGATCTGACATCTGTCGGTCATATGTCTGTCACACGTCTGACATAAAGGTGACAAAAGTCAGACACAACGAGATACACAGAATACAATCCATAAATACATAAAGGTTTCGATTTATTCCTGAGTGAAAATAGATAGCTGTAAACAATCAGGTGTTCATGAATAGGAAAGAGCTGTCAGATGAGATACAAATCTGAACTTCGTGCTGTTCATGGGGGCAGAGCAAAATATATTGCAGGGAATGAGAGAGAAATTCTTGATTTCAGCGCCAATATTAATCCATACCCCCCAAAATTAGATCTTTCCATACCTGAAGACGCACTGACCCGGTACCCTGATGATGAGTACTTGGTATTAAAAGAGGTAATTGCCCATCATCATGGATGTAAACCTGAACACATCACCGTAGGAAATGGTTCGGTTGAGGTAATCAGAACATTATGCCACACCGTTCTGGATCAGAATCGGACCTATTTTGTTCCTGATCATACGTTTGCTGAATATGAATTGTCTGCACGACTCACCGGGGCACAAAAAGCAAAAACTGAAAAAGAATCCACTCTTTCATTCATCTGCAACCCGGACAATCCCACCGGAGTTCTCCTGCCAAAGCAGGAGATAATATCCCGGTTTTCTTGGATAAGATCTGATCAGATACTATGCATCGATGAAGCATTCATCGACCTATCAGATCCATCCCAGTCTGTATCAGATATCAGAGATCCTCGTTTATTTGTTCTCCGATCATTAACGAAAAGTTTTGCAATCCCCGGAATCAGATTCGGATATGGAATCGGTGATCCGGATCTTATTGCATCCATGGAGGTTATGCGCCCCCCCTGGACGGTCAATGCCTTTGCTGAAAAAGTAGTTCTCTCTGCATTTTCAAAATATCACGATCTGGAATACTCACGAAAGATGATAGAAGAAGAGAAAACCCGGCTGATGGAGACTATCTCCACAGTTGGATGGTCCTGTTCAAAAGCACGTGCCAATTATCTTCTCATAGAGACTGACCGGCCATCTGGGTATATCACCGATCTCTTTTTTAAAAACGATATACTGGTCCGCGACTGCAGTTCTTTTGGTCTCTCGACAAGTATTCGGATTGCTATCCGGACGAAAGAAGAAAATGACCGCTTTATTGAGGTACTGGAGAAGATTTCTGCATGTTTGCACTCATAATGGCAGGTGGCAGAGCATCCCGGCTTGGAATGGGTGAAAAAGCCCTGACCAGAATTCATGATAAACCTCTGTTGTCATTCGTTCTGAATGCGGTTGAAATGGCAGAGCTGGAACCAGTGGTTATTGTCTCCCCCTTGACTCCATATACTACAAATTATTGCAGAATGCATGACATTCCGTGGATATGTACAGACGGGAAAGGCTATGTGCAGGACATATGCCAGGCAGTTGATGAATTATCTATCTCCGGTCCATTTCTGACCATATGTGCAGACCTTCCAGGTATTACTGCAGATCATATACGCAACGTTATTGAACAATTTCACGAATCAGGCAGACCGGCTTGTTCAGTATGGGCCCCTGATCCAAAAAAGACGAGTTCTGATACGATTCCAGGTATACCGGTCGGTATGAACATCCTTACTGGGAGCATGATCGATGAAGAACAGGAAGAGATCCAGATAATTATCTCTGATCCTCTCCTGACTTTGAATATCAACACGCCGGAGGATCTGAAGAGAGCAGAAATAATGATTGAGCGGATGAAATCTTAAGACATTCAACCAACTCTCTTATAGGGCTACGATCTAACGTCTCAGGTATGACTGATTCCCGGGAGATCGAACTCGACGGGCATATAATTGACTCTGGGATCATGGAACATGTTCTTGACTCCATCCTTGATATGGGTGGAGACTTTGAGATCCTGGAGTTTTCTGTCGGAAAAAGAAAAACAGATACCAGCTATGCCAGAGTGCTTATTACCGGAACTGATAACGGAAATCTGGATGCTATCATCAGTACCCTTCACCGGCATGGGGCACGGCTGGTAGATTCAGAAGATGTAACTCTGGTTCCGGCTGAAGGAAACCGGATAGTCCCCAAGGGTTTTTATTCAACAACGAATTACCCGACGCAGATTCGCATCGGCAATGAGTGGATTCAGGTTGAAAATATTGAGATGGATTGTCTGATAGTCGTCTCACCTGATAAAAAATCAGCCAGAGCCACACCAATGTCAAAACTTCAGAAAGGAGATCTCGTCGTCATTGGTGAGCATGGTGTGAAGATAAAACCTCCGGAGCGTTCCCGTTCTCATGAGGAGTTTGAATTCATGGGCGGAGTTATCTCTTCAGAACGTCCGACTGAGACAACTATCCGGAAAATTGCCAGGGAAATTATCGACACCCATAAAAAAGGGTTAAAGGTAGCTCTGGTAGGAGGGCCTGCAATCATTCATACCGGCGCTGACGAAGCCTGTGCATCCATGTTCAGAGAAGGGTATATTGATATTCTCTTTGCCGGGAATGCCCTTGCCACTCATGATATTGAGTATAATTTATTCGGTACTTCTCTTGGTATGAATATCCGGTCAGGTGAACTGGTTTCTGCCGGGCATAAAAATCATCTTTATGCTATTAGTGAAATCATGCGAGCCGGTTCAATTAGAAAAGCGGTAGAAACAGGGATTTTGGGATCAGGAATCATGTATGAATGCATAAAAAGGAATGTTCCCTATGTCCTTGCTGGCTCTATTCGGGATGATGGGCCCCTTCCTGATGTCATTACCGATGCGATGGTTGCCCAGGATGAGATGAGACGATATGTCCCTGAAATCGGGATGGTCCTCATGATTGCAACGATGCTGCATTCGATAGCAGTCGGGAACTGTCTCCCATCATATGTTATGACCGTTTGTGTTGATATAAATCCGTCAACACTTACCAAACTGATGGATCGGGGTACCTCTCAGGCGATCGGTGTTGTAAGTGATGCAGGAGCTTTCTTCCCGATGCTCCTTGATCAACTCCATCAGTTACAGAAAAAATGAGTTATCTGGTAAGAGGCATGGACCAGGGGTGTTCCTGATTCATTACATATTCCCATTCATTTTTACAGGTGCATTCCATCTCCATAACTGATTGCATAAGCTCCCGATCTGCATTCAGATTATAATCCTTTATTGCGTCCAGTATCATCCCATCGCATGATCCACAGTTATGCGGTCCTCTCGCCTGTCCTCCGCCGATGGGATCACAGGTCACGTGTGCCGGTGATTGGGCAAGGATTGATGCGACACTCCAGAGATATGGTGGGCGGTAGGCTTGTCGCTTCCACAATGTTTCTAGGTGCGTGTTTCTTTGCACCGTACAGGGATTCATGGAGATGAGGTCAGTAAATGGCATGATATCCTGGATTGATGTGATCATGTCATCATATGCTTCCCGTTCCGTCAGGTACGGTGGTTTATGAAGGAGATAGGTCTTTACTTTTCCACCTGCTTTATGAATTATTTCTGAAGTTTTGAGGTAGTCTGAATATTGCAGGCCTTTGTCAATACATTTCTCCCTGATTTTATCCGAAGTTGTTTCAAGACCGATGGCGACATAAATATTTCCCTCTTCTCCTCCTTCCTTTATATGAGATACATGCCGGGAGATCTGTTCTGCTTCAATATAGTCACATCGTGACTCAACAATCAGCGTTTTCCCTTTGACCAGTTCAATGAGATGTTCCTGAATCTCTTCTGGGACCTCCATGGGATCAAAGTAACTCCCAGAGGTATACACCTTCACAACCTGCGGATTTACCTGCTCAATCTGCTCTTTCAGGCGTTGTATCTGTGCATACATCAGCCGGGAAAGCTCATCCCTTTCGATACCGGAGAATCGTTCATGACGGTATTGACATATTTTACACCTGTTCCACGAACATCCTCCGGAACGAATGATCGCAGTCACGCTGGGATGAATTTCTCCTGCAATATAGTCCTGACCTGACCAGATTGCCAATGGTTCTTCAGGGTTTTTTATTGGTTTCATAAATGATCCTGAGTCTATGAAGTCTGAATGTTGCTGCCTCACCCGGATTTTTCATTTCAGATAAGGAATAATTATCATACTCCTCCTCTTTCATGTGCACCGGTGAGTAAACAGATGGGTATTCATTACCCGACCAACAATATATTAGGTTCGAGAGTTCCACCATATTGACCAAGCCGACAAGAGGACAACATATGAATCTTTGCTATGTTCAATCAGTAATTACACTGGTCCTCCTCATCCTGATATGTGGGCCAGTCAGTGCATATTATCTGTCCATTGATGCACCTGCCCAGGTTAAGGTAGGAGAACCCATACTTGTAACGGGATCAACGAATACTCCCCCTCCTGATAAAATTGACATTATTTTTTCCCATTCATTAAATGTTCCCATAGAGATTGAGAGGCAATCAATTCAGATTACTGAAAAAGGCGAAACTACATTTAATGTGACATTTAAGACCGACGGTCTTGAAAAAGGAAATTATAAGGTAGAAGGCCTATCTCAGTCACAGAGGGATTTCTCCGCTGGTTCACGTTCAATCAGAGTTGTAAAAATAATTGACCGGTCAGATCTGATAACCTTCACTTCACCTACCTGGCAGGAGTTTGAAAAAACACTCAATATAGAAGCAAAAATATCAGGATATAAGGAAAATGCGATTCAGATGGAAGTGGCGAAGGATCATAAGACCATCTTTGGTCCTGAATCTATCCCGGTTACAGGAGGCAGGGTAAAATATGAACTACCGATTTCAGAACCTGGGATGTATGAGGTATCTTTCACCGATTATGATGGTTTTATCGGTAAATACTCAATAGTTTCGGAAGAGAAAGATCAATATCATCTCACAGGTCCAATAGAGAAACAAGAAGTTACTGTTGCAGCTACAGAAACAGAAATGAAAGAGACGGTGAAACCAACAGCAACTCCGGCCCCTGATAAAGCTGAAAAGATTTCTGGTATTTCTGCTCAGGCAGAGGTCTCACGGGACAATCCAGGACTCTTTATGATCTCAACCAATAAAACGCCAATAACAATCCAGGTATCCGGAAATACTGATCTGGTTTTTGAATATAAAACATCCCAGGATGGTGCCAGTGTAAAAGTGAATGAAGAGATGGGCACGGTACCTGAAACGGTCACAATTTCAGATTCAGTATCGGAAATATATCTGAAAGTATATCCCTACAGTTTTAAAGCTGCAGAAAAAGTGACCATTACCGCAGATACCGCAGAGGTGATATCACTATCTGATGTCTCTGCAAAGGCTTTTGGAATGCCCCCCCGATATGGAAGCAATGAGCAGAAAGGACAGGAGACACCAATACCGGTTGTTCTGGTTCTCCTTAGTCTGGTTATCGGACTGGGTATTTTTATAAAAAGAAAATAATTTTTTAGCAGACACGCGGAACCGGATCACCCATGGGTGTTTCAATAAACCGCTCGCCCCCGGCTGCCGTCTCCATAATTACTCCGTTTCCTTCCTGAACAGTTCCGATAATTGCTGCATCTTTTCCATATCTGTGTCCCTTCAGCACTTTCAGGATGGTTTCTGCGTCATCTGCCGGAACTCCCATGACTACTTTTCCTTCATTCGCCACTTCAAGCGGATCGATACCAAGCAACTGTGATGCAGCTCGGACTGATGATCGGATCGGAACTTCCTCTTCAAAAATGCGGATCATGACCTTTGATTTTTTCGCCATTTCATTGATGGCACTTGCAAATCCGCCCCGTGTCGGGTCTTTCATGGCATGAATGGTTCCTGCATTCATGGCTGCGTGGACCATTCCTGATAGAGGAGCAACATCTGAAATAATCTGATCTGCAAAATCAAACTCTTCTCTGCTTGCAAGAACAGCAAATCCATGATCCCCGAGTGTTCCTGATACAATGATGGCATCACCAGGTATGAGTCCATTGTCTCTGACGATAGTCTCCGCAACACCTATTCCAGCAGTATTTATTGCAATCTGATCCAATGCCCCCTTTTCCATTACCTTGGTGTCACCGGTAACGAGTGATACATTTTCCTCTGAAAGGGCTCTATCCATGGAGTCTACAATTTTGGACAATGTATCAAAATCAAATCCCTCTTCGATTATGAGTCCACAGGAAAGGGCGAGAGGTCTCCCACCCATCATCGCGATATCATTTATCGTCCCGCAGACTGAAATCCGCCCGATATCGCCACCTGGGAAAAAGAGGGGCCTTACTACATGCGAATCGGTGGTGAAGACTACCTGCCTGTCTCCAATGGGAATGACTGCTCCGTCGTCAAGTGCTTCAAGACCTATCCCTCCGGCATTGGTATTGGTAATTTTAGAGAAGAGGTCAACAACTTCACCCATAACCTCTCCACCTGCTCCATGCATTAATGATATTTTCATTTAATCAGCCTCGACTTCAATTCGTGTAACAACCACTTCTTTTCCTTTTTCAATCTCCGGGAGTTGACCGCATTCCGGGCAGACAAAAATTTCACTCCCAACATATCCGCATGAACAACGTGTCTGTGGTGCAACTTTTGTACATGTCAGTTTTGCATCTTTAAAGAGGGGATCATCTTCCACAATGGTGTTAAAAAGAAACTCCACCTGATCAGGATTGATTATTGAAAGTTCTCCGACATCCACATAGATGTGGGTTATCGACGTTGCATTGTTATCAAGGGCAGCTTTTCTCGATGTGACAACGATATCATAGGCAATTCCATATTCATGCATCAGAAAAAGACTCCTACGTAAAGGGTTTGTCGGATCCAAGGTTTACCCGAGACAAGTTAAAGGGTGCGATATGAACCCGGCTCTCATTACCAGTAAAAAAGGATTCAGATCAGGTATCCAAGTGGTATTTATGTTATTTCTTAAAAGATTGTCTGCATTTATGAAAAAATCCGGAGATCCAAGAACATACTTTACTGCCTGTTTTTGTTTTATAAAATCCATATGATAAAAGTGGTAAGATGATAATAATAAACATCACCGCTACAAGAACATACCAGACATTCACATCCAGATATTCATGCAGGGCATATACTGAATAGCCGATAAGAAAGCTGGATAAAAACGAACCTATTGCTATTGCAGCGAAAATTTCAATTGATTTAAGTCCAATCATCTTACCAATAACTGAACCACTCACAGAGCCGGTGCCCTGCAATGGAAAGAAAACAAAAAAAATCAGACCAATAAAATAAAGCTGCTCAAGCCATCGGTGTTTACCAAGGTATAATTCCCCTTTTCTTATAAGATACCGGATTATATTTCCAAGGTATGGAACATTACAAATCAGTTCAAAATTCCATATCATAAACAGACAACAGGCGATATCTACCCAGAATATTGACAGACACATGATCTGAAACGGAAATCCAAGGGCGATACCTGCAGGAATAATACTCTCTTTGCCTGCCGGAGGAACAAAATACAATAATAACAGACCACCCAGCTGAAAAGCGGTCGTGTCATCATAAAGCCAAAAAAGTACTCCTATCAGAACACCAGTCAATAAAAATGGTATCGTCAGGCGTAATACCCGGTTTATAACCGGAGAAAACCAGATAAGCCCTCCTGATATATAGCAGCCGAGAGGTTTAATATCCATGAATACACGTCACCGGAAGGTAAAAAATTCTATATTTGATTGGTTTTCTTTAGAGAAAAACAAGACCTGAGTTATTCACTTTTGTACTGACGGCAATTTCAAGTTGCAAAGGAGTAAGTATGGATGAGAGTTTTTCACGTGACATATCAGTGATTACTGCTATTGATGGCCCGACCGAACTCATACCGATAAATTCTAGTCCGGCTTTTCTGAGTTTATGCATATATTGATATAATTCAAAGGAGTGATGCTCAATTTCAGCCCTTTTTGATCCCCTGAACTCCATCTCCCACATAGAGTCGCCCATTTTTTTCAGATCATCCTGATTGAGTGCGGGAATGAAGTCCATCATAACGATATATGCTTTCAGTTCACGGTCCCGGTAATCAAGTGAACGTGCCTTGTTCATGAGCAGGGAAAATTCCTCTTCTCCTGCTGATGAGATTGAACTTGGGGGGATTACTATGTGGACATTTTTTCCTTTAGCAAAAATATGCTGATGAACAACCGTCAGATTATCACCAAGGATAGCCATTCCTCCTCTGCCACTCACTGCAGGACCTACCCCGGTCTCAAACCCGTAGGCAATCATTCCCCCTTCTGTCTCTTCAACATAATTGTTACCGATGAGCATTCTAAGTTGATCAAGGGTTAATGGATCTCCAAGAGCCCTGTTTACTGCAGCTGATAACGCGGTGAGTATAGTACTCGTGGAGCCAAGTCCTACATGTTTATAGTCATGGTCTTTCGCAGTAACTGAAAATCCTCCCGTATATCCAACAGTTTTTGAAAATACTAGCAGGAAATGTTTGATTATCGCAGGCCTGGAATAATTGATCTCAAATCCTTTCTCAATACACCTGACTTCCACTTCAGCAAAAACGTCAATAGCAAACCCAATACCCCCGCCTCCCGGATGTCCGGGTGCAAACCGGTTCATATCCAGAACTGTCAGATGTATCCTGCCAGGTGCCTGTGTCCTGACAGGAGTTTTTACAGGCGAGAGTGAATAGGATTTTTCAAAACCACAGGTATTCATATTCTCGCCAGGATGAAATGACGTAAAGTCATACTCAACCAGGTCCAGATCTCCCCCCCTGATCTTCAGGATTGTCATGTAACCGGCCTCCTATCAAAGAAAATATTCTTCCCGGTAACTGAGAGCGGGATCCCATAAGCGCAGGTACAGTCAGGAAGCAGGTGAAGTGATAATGCAGCAACTCCGGCAGTGAAGAGAATTCGGTTGTCTGCATTATGAATTTGTGCTGTTTTCGCTGCAGATCCAACTGCGATACCGAGATCGGCCATTCTGATCACACAATTCGGGCCGGTAAAGAGTGACCGGACTGGATTTTGGGATGCCTTCTCGCGCATCTCCTTACAGGTCGGATATCCACACCCACCACAATTAAGTCCAAGGTCCTCTGCCCCCTTACACCCGATAAGAACGCATACTTTACTATCCCGTATGTTTTGTGCGTCACGGGGAAATGGAGGCAAACCAGTTTTATTTCCTATTGCGATCATCTCATCCGCAATACGATCCATATCATTTCCGGTAACAATCCGGGTTACAATAGTGTCAACACCCTTTCCTTTTGGTGCTGTCCGTGCAGAGACTGCCATAAGTGATGCAATGATCATCATGGCATCCTGTTCAGGATCCATAACCAGAATATCCTGAAGAGTATTTATCTTCACTGTTACCTGACTTTGGTGTGATGGTTGATGTAGGAAAGTATAGCGCTGTAGGCCATTTCTGACCCCCGATATGCCTCCTGCCTTGCCGGGTCAGGTTCTGCCATAGAACGGGTCTTCATCTCTTCATACTCATGCAGAAGAAAATTCATGAATAAAAAAAGATCTGAGTTGTCATATCCGAATCGTTCTACTGCCAGACCGCATGCACGATCCCATCCCTGCTTTGCATATGAGGAGAGATTATATTTTGTCGGACTGTGCTTCATTTCAATAAGCATCTCAAGCATTTCATCAGGACTGACTGCCCCTTTATGTTCTCTGAATTGAGATGTCACTTTCCGGAAGAATTCACTCCACTCTTCATTCCACCGTTCCTGCAGTTTTTCCGGATATTCCTCTCCTGCTTTAGGGATGCGCTTAATAAACATCTTCGAAATTTCACTCTCAAATCCTTCAACATCCTGAGGGAAAGAGAACGTAATAGAAATTTCACCACCTGGATCCTGCTCTGAGGTATAGATAACAGAATAGGGAATTATAATATAATCCCCAGATTTTATTTTCACGACAAGTCGGTTACTTGTTGCATATACCATGCAGGATTCATAATAAAAATTATCAAACCTGACCTGCATCTTCTCCCTGGTTTTCACAATCTCAAACTGATCAAGCCCTTCTTTAGACCTAGTAACACCTTCAATAAGAAGGAGTTCATCTTCTTCTGTCTGCATGGATTGCTTTTTAGAGGCAATTTCTGATTGATACTGCAAAACCTGTGTATTAATAAATTTTTTCCAATAATTCGGCCATTTCGGATCATCAAGTACCTTCAAACCGCCCCCTTCTTTGCGCTTTAGCCCATGCATGAAAATTCTGACATACTCCTCCTTTCCATCAAAAAACCTCATGGGAGTATTACACCTGATGCATACGTAGGTGTTATTTTCAACATATATCTCATGAATGAGTTCATAGGATAATTTTATAACCTGATTTTTCTGGTTTTTTATAATTAGCCGATAGTTGGTCACATAAAATTTTGTTATGAACCGGGTTTTCGGATTAAAAAAGACTGCGGCAACTCCTTTTTTTAGTAATGTTTCTCCTTTCAGACAGCCGGTGTTCATGAGAATTGCCCTTGGTTTTCGAAATTTTTATCTGAAGTGTATATGCATCATCTGATATATGTTGGGAATCTAAAACCCCGTGAGCAATCATGTTTACCGGGATAGATATCGGAGGAACAAATACTGATATTGCTGTCATAGATTCTCAAATCAATACCTATAAAGTACCAAATACTGACGGGCTTGACAATGCCCTTCAAAAAATTTCCTCATACGGGCGCCTTGTTATCAGCACTTCTCAGCCATTGAATGAGATTATCACCGGTCATACCGCAGATATCCGGACAATAACTATACCGGGACCAGGCCTGGTATATCCTGGTGCGGTAAAAGGATCGGTTTCACATCGCGGAGATATTGTTGAACCAATTGATCCTGAAGAGATAAAAAAAATCATGAAGGGTCAGCACGCACGGGCTATAGCGATTGCCGGCAAATTTTCTGTCCGGAATGATGCATTGGAAAAACAGGTATATGATATTGTATCACAGTTTTATTCTGATGAACAGATAGCCCTTAGTTATCCCATAGGGGCATTAAATTTTCCCGCACGAATTCATACTACAAAATTGAATGCCAGGATAAAGGGGAAAGTCGCATCTCTCATCAGGCAGATTCAGAAGGTAAATCCGGATTTCTTTTTTGTCACATCGACCGGAGGGCTGACCTCACCTGCCCGTGCTCTTGATAACCCGATGCTGCTTTTTCATTCAAGTCCTGCAACTGTCGCAAACGGAGCATATTACCTGACCAAAAATGAGAACTGTCTGGTGATAGATATCGGGGGAACAACAACTGAACTGGTCCCATTAAAGGATGGAAAACCTATCCTCGAGACGGTTGTTTTGGAAGGTGCCAAGACGATGATTAAAGCAGTATCAGCTATGAGTATCCCCTTTGGTGGCGATTCATGTATACGATCAGACCTCTGTCCTTTCAGGGCGGGTTCCTCCCGTTCGTTTGGGGGAGGTGAACCGACCCTGACGGATGCTTTGAACGTTATGGGGGCAAGAATTGGTGACGCCGAGAGATCTGAAGTTCTTGACCATACAACTGCTCAGAATGTTGTTCACCGGTATCTGGATATGGTCGCCTCTGCTGTAAAAGAATATCATCCTGAGGTTCTCATCGGAACTGGATACCTGGCTCATTATCTTCTTTCTGATATTGCTGAACGCGCACAAACTGTCGGGATTGTACCTGAGCATGCCGCATCTGCCAATGCTGTGGGTGCTGCAGTGTCAAAAGTAAGTCTTGAAGTACACATACATGTTGATTCGGAGCGGAAAAGGCTGACTTTAAACGGGATATCCTACCCTTATAAAGATACCAGAGATGAAGAAGATCTGCTCTCGTATGCAACTGAACTTGTCAGGGAGATTGCAAGAAAAGAAGGGGCACCTGAAGAAGATATCGAAGATATTGAAGTACTATACTTTTCTTCGTATGATGTGGTGAGAGGTTGGAGAGTCACAGCAAAAATTACTAACATGGTCCTTGCGATAGCTCCCGGAATTTCAGTGGAGGCATTATGACGTGCGGTATCGTGTATGCTCCATCATATCTGACTCATGAACAGAGTTCATCACACCCTGAACGACGTGAACGCTTATCATACACTCTTGACCAGCTTGAAGAGGAGGGAATCTTTGATCTCCCTCAGATACGTCTTCTGACCCCAAAGCCTGCGATGAGAGATGATGTGCTCTTAGTCCATACGAAGGAATATCTGCATTTTCTTGAAGAAGCCTCAGTCAACGGTGCAATAATAGATGCAGATACCTATGTACCAAAAGGCTTGATTCATGATGCACTTCTCGCAGCAGGGGGAGCAATAACCGGTGCAGATGCAGTACTGAACCAGGAGGTAAGGAATTCTTTTGTCCTGTCACGGCCGCCCGGGCATCATGCAGGACGTTCACATGGGGCAGGTTTTTGCTATCTCAATAATGTTGCCATAATGGTTCGCCATCTTCAGCGCAGGGGCCTTAGGAGGATTATGGTCCTTGATTGGGATGCACATCATGGAAATGGAACAGAAGAGATCTTCTATGATGATCCTTCAGTCCTTTTTTGTTCAGTCCACCAATATCCTTTTTATCCCGGGTCCGGACGATTTGAGGATATCGGGATTGGTGATGGCAAAGGATACAATATAAATCTCCCAATTCCAGCTGGGAGTTCAGATAAGGTCTATCGGTATCTTCTCGAGGAGATCATTCTTCCTCTGGCTGATGAGTACATGCCAGATGCCATTGCAATTTCTGCAGGTCAGGATAATCATTTCACTGATCCCCTAACTGGACTTGCACTGACCGCGCAGGGGTATGCTCGTCTTATGCAGGAGATGTGCATTCTTGCCGATTCTATCTGTTATGGGAGAATTATTGCTGTCCTTGAAGGAGGATATAGTGTTGAAGGAGGTCTCCCGTACACGAACCTTGGACTAATTGCAGCAATGGCTGGTCTGGATATATCTGCTATTCGAGAGCCGGAAATATATCGGGAGGTATTAGAGAAAGCAGTATCAGATGAAGCCTTTCCGATTGTAATTAAGATGGTCACTGATCTTAAGAAAAAGCTGGCAGATCACTGGTATTTTATCCGGCAATATAATTTCAGGTAACGGGATGATACACTCTTCACCATATCTCCTGCCCTTTTATTGCGAAAGAGAACAGATACCAGATATATGGCGATAACTCCTGTTCATGTTGAGGGTATTGATAAGGGATCAATAATGTTGTATGCCCTTTCTACCTGTATTCATTGTAAACAGACCAGAAAACTTCTTGATGAATTAAAAGTAGCCTATGATTACCTGTATGTTGATCAACTCAGTCGAAGCGAGATGGATGAGGTACTCAAAGAGATGGAGAAAGTAAATCCACGGGGATCATTTCCGACTTTGGTAATCAATAATAACAAGGTTATTGTGGGAAGCAGGCTTGATGAGATACGAGAGGTGCTTTTGTCATGATACCGGATATTTCAGAGAGCTTACTTGATAAAAGGCATAATGAACTTATACAGGAAGCGAAAAAAAGCGGATATAATCTTAATCCCGATACGGTTTTTACCAGAGGGTTGGTTGAAGGACTTTTAATCAATGCCAACAGATATGGATACGAATCATGTCCATGCAGACTTTCTCTCGGAGATAAGGAATCTGATCTTGACATTATCTGCCCCTGCGATTATCGTGATGATGACCTCAGTGAGTATGGAGCATGCTTTTGCGGCCTCTATGTATCAGACACTATTGCCTCGGAGAATCTTCCGGCACCAGTGGTTCCGGAAAGGCGACCTCTTGCTTCTGAACGAATGAAAAAATCTTCATCATCAGTTCTGGCTGGAGGTCTTCCATTTCCGGTTTATCGCTGTAAAGTCTGCGGATATCTTTGTGCTCGGAATAATCCGCCTGAAAAGTGCCCCATTTGTAAGGCAGAGAAAGAACGGTTTGAGATCTTTCTCCGGTAGGCTACCAACCAATATCCTCTTATCCTATTCTGCAGACATTAATTCCCGTGACAGCATCTGCAACACTTGAGATCGTCGGTTATTCAGATTCTGAATGTTCCCCTTTTCCCTGTGATGAGAACAGAACCTGTGGTCTCTCTTCCTGTGCTCCTTCGGGAAGTCTGGTAAAGGCGTTTGAGGCTTTGAAAAGTAGAGTTTTAAAAGAATTTGGAGAGTGCGTTACTCTTAAACTTACTCTTCTTGATGATGGAGCTCCTGACTATATAAGAGAGATATATGAACGTGATCATCCTGCAATCCCCATGATATTAATTGAGGGTAAGGTAATTCCAGTAGGCAGAATCTCATGGGAACCGATTCGTGATGCGATAGCATCTGAACTACAGGCATGATGATAATGCCTGCCTCCTGTGTCAAAGTATATTACCACCCTGAAAGAGAAATAGCGGTTATAAGATGACCATTACAACCTCCCCGGATGACCTTTTTCACGCTGCACCGGTTATTGCGTTTGAACGTAATATTTCGGATATATGGAAAATAAAATCCATTTCTGCTAATAATGTAAAATATGGCATTCTGGTGAATTCATCAGGTGGGGAGACTGATATCCTTTCCCATATCTACAAGGATGATCAGGATCTGGTTTCCAGAAAAATGGGCGGGGCCTTACTGCAGAAGAGGCCTGGCATTGAGCTTAGGTACAGAATCCGCGCCGGGGCATATTATCGGTGGGTTGAGGAATACTGTTCCCTTTCTTATGATAATGCAGGTCGGCCACAAAAAGCACTCAGCTATTTATGGATAAGTTCTCTTCCGATAGAATGGGCATTATTATATAAAGGGTCTGAAATCTGGAATACGTTAAATTCAAAAATACGGCATGATATTTTAAACCAACTTACCGCAATACTCGGATATCTTGAACTTTCAACTGATTTGATAACAGATCCTACATTGATAGATTTTACCCAGAAAGAACAGAATGCTGCTGAAAAAATTCGTGACCGGTTAATCTTTACTCGTGAATATCAGAAGATCGGAATGCTTGAATTCTCCTGGATATCCCTGTCAGATATCATAAAAGAAGCTCTGAATGAAATTGTGATGGATCCAATCCAGGTCTTCATAGATACCGGGAACTCTCTGATGTATGCAGACAGAAATTTCAGGCTTGCCCTTGAGAAAATTTTAGCAAATATTCCGGAACACGCAACCGGTGCTACTACAGTTCACATCTCTCTAGAACCAGACGGTGACGGGGGGAAGCTTATTATCCAGGATGACGGTTGTGGTATTGTCCAGCAGCAAAAAACCAGAATATTTGATCTTGGTTTTGGAAAGGGTAGTGGATATGGATTATTTTTAGCTGAAAAAATTTTATCAATCTTTGAGATCACCATTCAGGAAAATGGAGTCTTCGGAGAAGGCGCACGATTTGAGTTGATGATACCCTCTCATATTTTGGAAATCCGATCCTGATTACCTCATCTCACCCCATTTTTTGTGCAATCATCATGGTTACTCCATAATCCTGAATATAGGGATCAGAAACCCTAGTAACTGATCTGATGGTAAGTCCATTATCTTTTAACGCAGATCGGTATTCCTCTGTCAGGAATTTTTTATTCTTACTCCATGTTTTCTTTGGCAAAGTTGCGGTGTCAAATGTCCAGAGGAAAAATTCAAGTTCATGAAGTGAATCATAGGGCGCATTCTCATCACCTGGCTGAATACTCACAAAAAATCCTCCTTTTTTCAAAGCATCGGAGATTTTCCCTACCATGTCAGGACTTTTCCCACTGGGGTTAGATGATGAAAGGATAAGATCATAATCCCGGCCAATTGGATCAGAGAAAAAATTCCCTCCTATTGCCTGAACCCTTCCTTCAAGATGGTATTTTTCAATATATCCGGATGCCAGTGGAACAACTCCGGGTAAATCAAATATTATTGCGGTGAGGTTCGGGTTTTTACATGCAAGTGCGATTGCATACAGGCCATGTCCACCACCAAGATCTATCATTTTTTTCATGTCCATAAAAGAGGGGAGTAATGTTACTCCATTCACTACTTCCTGAAGCCGTCCACACAGTGCATTCTGCGCCATCGAAGGCAGTGATATATCAGCAAAGAACTTTTCTTCATCAAATATTTTCGGGCCGGATGTCAGAATCTCAGAAAGAGGTATCCAGAGGTCTTGGAGATGCTGAATAGACTTATCGAGATATGCACCCTGAAAGTATGGAGAATGACGGGTGAGATAAGTTGATGCAACCGGCGTGTTTCGTATCATTCCGTTTTCATACTCTACGAGACCGGTTTTTATTAAACTCTGGAAGAAATCAGTTACCGGATGTGGATATTGAATTATCTCTTCCAAATCTTTTTCAGTTTTCCAGTCTTCCAGGGCATCAAATATACCTAATCTGACCGATGCACCAATCAGGCAGAGAAGTCTTGCGCCATTGGTATAGGAATTCATGATGGAGAAAAAATTATCAGGGGGAACAGGTGGAAATTCCCATAACGCTTTACAGGTATTATCCGTGTTGTCTTGTGTATTTTTCATATTCTGGACCATGGATTTCGGTTCGGTTGAGGAGGGTCATGGAGAAATCTATCGGTAATCTCTTATTCCAATCTCACCGAATTTGTACAGTATTCTGTACCTGTCCTTGGTATATCTTTCTGATTTAAATCGTACAGAGGTCTTTGATGAGCAGAAATATCGCAATTGAAATGCTGAACCAGATACCGGTTCAGGATCAACAGATTGAACTGGTCGAGAGGAAATGTCTTGGACATCCTGACAGTATTGCAGATGGAATCGCAGAGGCAGTCAGCCGTGCCTTGTGTAATACCTATATTGACCAGTTTGGCGGAGTTCTTCACCACAATACCGATCAGGGTGAGATAGTTGCAGGAGAATCAATGCCGACATTTGGCGGTGGAAAGATCATCAAGCCTATATTTGTTCTTCTTGATGGTCGTGCCACCAAGGAATTCAATGGTGAAAAGATCGCCGCAGATACCGTTGCATTAAAAGCAGCCAAAGACTACCTTCGGTCAATCCTTCCTGAATTGAATCTAGACCAGCATTTAATCATGGACTGTCGTCTTGGTACCGGGTCAACCGATCTTCGGGACGTCTTTAAACCTGAAGCAGGACAGATTCCACGCGCAAACGATACATCATTCGGGGTTTCGTATGCTCCATTCTCTGACATAGAAAAATGCATACGGGAGATCTCTTCATACATCGATACCACGCTCCGTCCCAAATATCCGGTTTATGGAACTGATATTAAGATCATGGGGCTCCGCCAGGGTAATACTATTAAGCTTACTATCTGTTGTGCCATGGTTGACCGCTATGTCTCATCCCTCTCTGATTATGTAAACTACCGTGAGAAATTAGCAGAGGAAGCACTGAAAGTAGCAAAAACCTGTACTGATAAAAAAGTAGAAGTCTTTGTAAATACTGCAGATTGCGATATTGAGTGCAGTCTGTTTCTGACGGTAACCGGAACTTCAGCAGAAATGGGTGATGATGGGTCCGTGGGAAGAGGAAACCGTGCAAATGGTCTTATCACTCCGCACCGCCCGATGAGCATGGAAGCTACCAGTGGGAAAAACCCGATTAACCATATCGGAAAGATATACAATCTCCTTTCAAATGAACTGGCACACACCTGTGTAGAGAAAGTCGATGGGATTGCAGAGATACAGGTGCGGCTTCTCTCACAGATTGGTGTACCTATTGACCAGCCGCTGGTAGCAAGTGCACAGATAATTCCAAAGCCGTCATTTACCGTAAAAGATATTGAAAGAGATGTTTATGAGATCATTGACTCCGGTCTTGAAAACATCACCTCTGTTACAGAACGGGTAATCAGAGGAGAATTAAAGACATTTTAATGACCAAAAATTCTTCTCCGATCTCTGATCGGACTCCTGTTTTTCATATCCGTATTGCGATCCCGAACAAAGGGCGGATATCTGTTCCAATCAGGGAATTAATTGAAAAATCAGGTCTTGGGATTATTGATAATGGTGATCGGACCCTGATCGCCCGGACCCGTGATCAACACGTGGAAATCCTCTATGCCCGTCCGATAGATATCCCGGAATATGTCGCTTCTGGTGTTGCAGATCTTGGGATTACCGGTCATGATATGGTTGTGGAACGAGGTTCCGCAGTGACGGAGCTTCTCAATTTGGGATTTGGATCAGCTTCTGTTGTTCTTGCAGTCCCGGAAACTTCAAATCTGAATTCCCCCAAAGATCTGAATGGAAAGCGGGTATCGACTGAATTTCCTGCAATTACCAGGAAATATTTTAAAAAAGCTGGTATCATACCGATTATTGTTCCGGTCGGGGGAGCTTGTGAAGCAACTCCGTCTCTTGGCATATCTGATGCCATCGTTGATATTTCAAGTTCTGGATCAACTCTTCGTCAGAATCACTTAAAGATTATTGATACTGTTCTTGAAACAAGTACTTATCTCATCGCAAATCCCCGGTCATGTATTGATAAAAAAGAAAAGATTGATGAGATTCATCTGGCACTCGAGAGTGTATTGAATGCCCGGGGGAAATGTTACCTGATGATGAATGTAATACGCAGTTCCCTTGATGATATCAGAACCATTATTCCTGGAATGGGTGGACCCACCATAATGGATGTGGCGTCTTCTGCCGATATGGTTGCTGTTCATGCGGTGGTTGACGAGGAGAAGGTCTACCAGCTTATAAATCGCCTGAAACAGGCAGGTGCACGGGATATACTGGTAATGAATATTGAGCGCTTAATCAGGTGAAAAAATGATTGTCTTTCCGGCAGTTGATATCCTGGGTGGTCGGTGTGTTCAGCTCGTTCAGGGGAAACGGGAGACCGCTACCAGCTATGGCGATCCCCTTTTATGCGCAGAATCATGGATAAATCAGGGAGCAGAAGCCCTTCATATCGTAAACCTTGATGGGGCGTTCGGATCTTCGAAACTGAATGCTGAAAAGATAACCGACGTCATTATCCGTACTGGCGTTGAAACCCAACTCGGCGGAGGGATTCGATCCCTTGATGATGCCCGTTCCTGGCTTGACTGCGGGGTTGATCGTATCATTATATCCACATTTGCTGCTGATGATCCGGAATGTCTTACCATTCTTTCTGAAGAATATGGAAGTGATCGGGTAATGGCTGGGGTTGATGCAAGGGCAGGAGAGATGGTGACACATGGATGGGAACGTCCGGCAGGTGACTTTCTTGAGTGGGCTGACCTGTTTATCAGGAAGGGAGCTGGTTCATTACTGTATACCAATGTTAGTGTCGAGGGCCTGTGTAATGGAATAGATCCAAAACCGATTCGGGATCTCTTAAGCACCGTGAGTGTTCCTGTTGTTGTGGCAGGTGGTATTACTTCACCATCGGACATAAAAATTCTAAAAGAAGCCGATGCTGCAGGTGTGGTCCTTGGGTCTGCTCTTTATTCAGGAAAGATAACACTTCAAGAGGCGTTGGAGGCAGCAGGATGAGAACTGCAGAAATAAAGAGAAAGACTAAAGAAACAGATATCACGGTTCGTTTTTCACTTGACGGCTCTGGCAAGGGGACAATTCATACCGGAATTCCATTTTTTGATCATATGCTTGATTCATTCACGAGACATAGCAGATTTGATCTGGATATCCAGGCTATCGGAGATCTTGAGAAGGGTCCTCATCACACCATAGAAGACATTGGTATCGTTCTGGGGCAGGTCTTCACACACGCTCTTGGTGAGGGAAGAGGTATTCAGCGATTCGCAAGTGTCATCGTTCCTATGGATGAGTCAAAGGCAGAGGTAGCACTTGATGTCGGGGGTCGCCCGTATCTTGTCTTTGAGGGTTCATTCAGCGGACCGGTAGAAGGAGTTATCGAGTCCTGGCTGGTTCGACATTTTTTTGAAAGTTTTATTCAGAACGCGAAAGTGACGGCTCATATGAACGTATCCGGATTTTCGGATCATCACAAATGCGAGGCACTCTTTAAGGCATTTGGAGTTGCACTGCACTCAGCAACAAAAATTGTCTACGATGACGGACAGGTTCCAAGTACAAAAGGTGTGCTGTAACGAAAGAAATCAACCCCATCCGAGCACACATATAATTTTTTGAGGTAAGGAGATTCTTTTCCGGAATAAGTCAAAGGTGGAGAATGCTTTTAGGCATTCTCTGCGGCCATCTTGACGTCTTCTTCCTTAATTGTTTTTCTACCTGCATGCTGGGCAAGGCGGTTTGCTTCCCTTGTCAGGTTTGCAATGTAGTCTTCAGCTTTTGCTACAAGAGCTGCTGCTGCATCGCTTCCCACACGCTCAGCCCCATTCTTCTTTGCAATTCTTACAACTGCTGCAATAGGTAAGTCTGCCATAGTCCTCTACCTCAAAACAAAGTATATTGATATCTATTTAAATATTTCGAGATTATCTCGAGATTTTCGATATTCTGACCTGATAAGAGTAGATTTTAATATTTCATGAGATTAGGTTTCAGAGTTGACCAATCGGATGCATTATTGTAAAGAAATAAAATTCCGCTTCAAATTGAAGATTTTTTCAGGAAAGATAACTCAATGAGATTATCTGCGAGATTTAGCGCGTGAAGATAGTTCGGGTTAACGCGCGAAGTATCTACAAAGATTTTCGGGATATTCAGGACTGGTGCCCCATAAGAACGTCCTCTCCCAAGAAATAACAGTGTTCTGAAGATTAAATTACCCGATACTCCATCAGGAGCTACAATGAATCCTGAGTCCTTTACTGCCTCTTCGATGAGTATGCCTCTGTGAACCCCTCCGGACAGACGGGCAACCAGTTCTGCATCAGCAAGACTTCTGTCAACGGCAGGATGACGACCGACATCATCCAAACGACCACCTGACAGAATGGTCACCTTTTCCGAAAGCCCGAACTTTTGACAGAGTGGTTTTACTTTTTCAATAAGGGATACTTTGTCAGAAATGGTCCATCCTTCATCTATCCCTACCGGACCAAGGAAGAAATGAGAGCCGTCTGCAGTCTCTAAAAGGACTACTCGTTCAAGTGTGGATACTCCGGCTGTCTCTTTTAATAGCTGCAGTGTATGATGTGAGGATAATGTCCCCCGAATCGCTGCATCAAGTGTCCCGGAAAAAAGATCTGATATCAGATCCAGCTCTGGATGTTCGGAAATAATTGAATGAAACCGGGGTGGTACAGATGTATGAAGATCCGTATGCAGGTAACACCTGATCGTTGACCTGCCTGAATAGGATGAGATACCAAAAAATACCCGTTCGGGATCACTTCTGATACCAATGCCAATGACTGATGATTTTTCAGGGATATGTTCCAAGATGCATTACCCCTCCGTTTTTCGAAAAGTCAAAGACAAGTGCAGAGGAGTTATTATTGTGAATACGAAGTTCCCCTGAATCATTCACGGTCCCAATACTACAAACGGTCATATCACACTGATGAAACAGGCTGACAATAGTGCCAACATGTTCCCTCTTTGCGGTTAGTACAAAACCCATTCCTGGATACATCCGGAGCCAGTGATCGAAGGTGATTTTATACTCATCCAAGTCAGGATGTGGCACTGCTGTGAGATCAATATCTGCTCCCTTTCCAGATACTTCAAGTAACATGCCCAGAGTTCCAATGATCCCCGGATTGGATATGTCCTTCCCTGCTGTAACGAGTTTTCGGGATCCAATCTCCTCCATTATCCTGATCTGACTACGAACCTCCTCTGCGGTTCGCAAGGTTGCACTGTCCCAGTTTAATACACAAGACGGATGAACCCTGCCTTTTAAATCTATTGCAATAAGAACGTTATCTCCGGAGCATGCTGTATTGCTGTAGATAATATTCTCCAGTGGGGCAATACCGAGGATTGCAACATCAATTACGCTGTATGGAGTGTCCGGATGCAGGTGCCCGCCGACGATAGGAACACCAAATTGTCTGGACGCATCATGCATACCCGCAATGACCTGCTTTTTTATGGTATCATTAGAAATTGAGAACACATCCACCATGGCGAGTGGTTTTCCTCCCATGGCAGCAATATCATGTATATTTACGAGGACTGCACAATACCCTGCCCAATAGGGATCAGCATCCATGAGTTTACTCCAGATCCCATCTGCTGCCAGGAGCAACGCATCTGATCCGTTTTTAATTACTGCAGCATCTTCCCCAAATGACGCGACAACAGCCTGAGAATCAATCTGAAGATCCCGAACCATTGCACCAATTTCACTTTTCCGTCTCACTCCGTCATATGTTCTGACAGCCTGTGCTATCTGTTCGGTGGAGCAGGTGTATTCTCCCATGGCCCTAATTCTCACTCTTTTTTTCTGTTTCATCACTCATAAAATGTCTTATTTGGTTCAGAATTTACCAAAGGCCAAACTCCATGCCTGTCAGTTAAGTTCATGTGGTTTATCTTCATAGGCGGCACATATAATCGGGATGGACTGGGCTGAGAAGTATCGTCCCCGGCATCTGAATGAGATGGTGGGCAACCGGGAGGCATTGCACCAGATGAGTGAATGGGCGACCCGGTGGACTGTGGAATCCCCTCCTCTCATACTCTATGGTAAGCCCGGTATAGGAAAAACTTCCAGTGCATGGGCACTTGCACATGACATGAACTGGGAAGTTGTGGAACTCAATGCAAGCGATCAACGAACCAAAGCAGTCATTGAAAAGGTTGCAGGTGGAAGCGCAAGTACCGGCTCACTCACCGGTGCCGCGAGAAAACTCATCATTCTTGATGAAGCAGACAATCTTCAGGGAAATGCGGATCGCGGAGGAGCACGTGCAATCGCGGAAGTAATACGGCAGGCACGTCAGCCGCTGATTCTTATAGCCAATGATCTCTATGGGCTTGATGGTACAATCCGGAACCTGTGTACAAAAGTTCAATTTAAAGCACTACCAGCAAAATCACTGGTTCCAAGACTTCGTGAGATCTGTTCACGCGAACAGCTGACCTGCTCTGCCCAGGCATTAACTGACATTGCCGAGCAGTCTGGTGGTGACATCAGATCTGCAGTGACCATGCTCTATGCGTCTGCCATTGGGAAAGATACCGTGGGTGAAGATGATGTATCTATATCTGCAAAAGACAGTCGTGCCAGTATTTTTGATCTTGTTGCTGCAACGTTAGGCTACCGTCAGGTTCCTTCACTTCTTGATATGTCAATGTCTGTGGATGAAACACCGGATACTATCCTTCAATGGATTGAAGGAAATCTTGGTGTGCTCCCTGACAGAAAAAAGACAGCACAAGCCTATGCTGCATTATCCAGGGCAGATATGTACCTGGGATATACATTTCTCACCCAATATTACACATTATGGCGGTATGCAACCTCAGTCATGCTCTATGGGGTACATGATGTAATGAAGGGTCGGCCATCAGGATATGCCAAGATCATGCCTCCGTCACGATGGAGACAGATGTCTGTTGCGAAAAAGCAGAAGACAATATGGGAACAGTTGTTATCCGATATGGGAACATCGATGCATATGTCAGCCTCTACAGTCCGGAACTTATATCTCTGTCCGATCTCTCTGCTTGCAAAACAATTCCCTGAGCAGTTTGCGAAGAGCTATGATCTGGATGTGGATAAGCTTGACATCCTGATACATGATCCCGCCACATCAAAATCAATAATAAAGAAGATCGAAGATGAGAAGAAGCAGATTGAAAAGGAACTGAAAAAGAAGAAGAAAGAGGAGGATGCAAAGGGCAAGAAAGCCAGGGGATCGAAGAAGGAGAAAGAACCCATAGTAGAGGAGACCCCTTCGATTGATTCATTCTCCAGTCAGGAACCGGGAAATCCCCCTGAACAACCGTCCACTGAACCGGTGGAAAAGGATAAGAAATCATCTCAGTCAACCCTTTTCAGTTTTTAACATATATATGGAGAGGGACTTCACATCCGGGAAGGGGAGCCGGCCGGGCTGCTCCTTCAAACCCCAGATGGTAGACGACAAGATCTGCATGAACAGAGTGTGCAAGTCTTATAAGTGGAGGAATCATCTCTTCCACCGGTCGTATTGCATAGATACAATCACAACCCTGATAGAGCCCTGGTTCGGGATCTGACACATCATCTTTCACGTACGGGATCCATGAATTGAGGGGCGGATCGATGATATCCACACATCTGATCAATATCCCGGTTCTGAATAACAGGTTTGCAGTATGGAGGTTTGTTCCGGCTCCAACTTCAATTACTGAGCGGTACCGTCCGGCGATGAACCTGGCAATCGCCGTCTCAATATATTTATACCCGCTCATTACCCAGTTTATTGGAGATGAATATCCTTATTTTTTGGGATCGGGACGCTCCGGCCGGTCTTGAAATACCGGTTGCCCGGATCATCTCTCAAATCATGGATATTCCGGCTGAAGTGTGTGAAAGCCCGGTTCTTTATAACGGGTTTGACAGGAGCAGAAACCAGTTTGATGCAAGTGCAATATTAACCTGTCTTGATGTTTTTTCCCGCCGGAATGAAGAAAAGAGATTTATTTTACTGGTAACCGGAGATGATATCTTCAGACCGGGCACCAGATATGTATTTGGTCTCTCCCGTCCAGCAACAGGGACTGCTGTAATCTCATCTGCCAGACTAAGAAATGAATACTGGGGTCTTCCATCTGATGAGATGATGCTTATTGACCGGTTATCACGAGAAGGAGCCCATGAGATTGGTCATCTCTTACATCTTGATCACTGCACCAATACTTCATGTATCATGGCAAACCCGCTCACCCTTGATGATCTTGACAATAAGAAATCAATGCTCTGTCAGACCTGTATGAGCAAAGTACAAAATAGTCCGCTATCAGTTCAGCTTTAAAAATTATATAAATAATTTTTCTAGAATCTCCAGATTTTCACGTGCTATCTGGTTATCAGGATTCAGCTGAACTGCCTTTCGGTATGCTTCAATGGATTCATTATATGATTTCATTGCATAGAGCACATTTCCAAGATTATACCATCCCTGGTCAAATTCAGGTTTAGTCTGTGTTGCATTATATAAGGCATCCCGTGCTTCTTCTGTTCGCCCTGTCAGATAGAGGATCCTTCCAAAATTATTCCATGCATATCCATTTTCAGGATCAAGACTGGTCGCTTTGGAAAGTGCCTCTACTGCTTCATCATATCTCTTATCTTCTGCATAAGCCCATCCCAGGTTATTCCATGCATCTGAAAAGTTAGCATCCAGTTCAAGGGCTTTATTCAGAACAGAAATAGCTTCTGTAAGTGCACCAGTCCTGATAAGTGAATATCCTTTTGTACTCCATGCATATTTATTGTCCGGGCCGGTTCTCGTTGCAGTCTCCAAAGCCTCCAGCGCTTTTTCATAATCTCCAAGTTCATTATGTGCCCATCCCATGTTTGTCCAGGCAATCGTATGATTGGGTTCTAATCTGGTGGCATTCTCAAGGGGAGGTATTGCATCACGAAACCGGCCCATATTATTCAGAGCATATCCTATTGAATTCCAAGCCTCCGGATTTGTAGAATTGGATTTGACATACTCCTCCAGGATGGCCAGTCCTTCCTTAAAAGATCCGTTCTGTATCAGATCTATTCCAGGTGCAGGGTCAGTATTGGTATTCGCTGCATGGCTTGCGGGTAAAAAGGAAAAAACTAAAGACAGGAGTATGAAGAGATGGAGAGGTGTCTTCAGAAACATAATAGTATGAGATAATCATTAAAAAATAAAGGTTTTATTGATATGTGATCTTCAATCTTCAGATCTTTGGTTTCTTTTTTAGTGCTTCAACAAGCAGGTCAATCGTCGCCTCGACATCCTTGAGATCAACCACCTCTACCGGGGAATGGATGTATCGAGATGGGACTGATAAGGGGATACTGGGGATCCCATCCCTGACAAGGTTAATAATAGAGGCATCAGTATTTCCTCCGTCGCCTACTTCCAGCTGGTATGGGATTTTCATCTTATCTCCGGCAGATCGTAGCCATGCGACCAGCCGGTTATCAGCCAGTAAACCTCTCCCTGATGCACTTGCCAGAACCAGAACCGGTCCTTTTCCCATCTCAACCGATGCTTCTTTTTTGGTTACACCAGGATGATCTCCTGGAATCGTAACATCGGTTGCAATTGCAAAATCTGGGTGTAAAGCAAACGCACTGACCTTTGCCCCCTTCAGACCGATCTCTTCCTGTACGGTAAATACTGCATAAACGGTCATTGAGGTCTTCATCTTTTTCAGTGTTTCAATGAGGACCAGAACACCCACCCGATTATCCAACGCTTTCCCGGTAATCCGATTATTTGCCAGATGAATGAGTTCCTGTTCAATCGTTACCGGAGTTCCTATCTCAATACCAAGCTCTGCAACTTCTTCTGCTGATGATGCTCCGATATCAATGAACATATCCTCCATCTTGATCTCTTTTTTCCGGTCCTCCGGTGTCATGACATGTGGAGGTTTCGATCCAATTACTCCAAAAACCGGCCCTTTCGTCCCATGGAGGACAACCCTCTGGGTATGAAGAGTCGGATTGAACCATCCTCCGATCCCTACAAATTTTATAAACCCTTTTTCATCGATATACTGGACCATAAGTCCGATTTCATCCATATGGGATGCAATCATAACTGAAAGTCCTGTGCCCTTTTTTACTGCGATAAGGTTTCCAAGTCTGTCTTCAGAAATTTCATCGACATATCCCTCCAGTTCTTTTCGGATAATTGATTTGATATTTCCTTCAAATCCTGAAAGTCCATGTGCATCGGAGAGTTTTTTTAATAAATCATAAACCATTTTATACCTCAAGAACCGGTCTCATTCGTTCGATTGCAGCCATAATATTTTCCCGTGAAGTGGCATAACTGAATCGGGCATATTCTGCACCTGATGGTCCGAATGCATCACCTGGAACAACTATTACGCCGGCATCCATTACTTTTTGTGTTCTCTCCTTTCCAAGTGGAACAAATGCATAAAATGCGCCCTGCGGTTCAGGGAATTTTACACCCATATCATGAAAACCTGAAACAAGAATGTCCCTGCGTGCTTTGTATTCATCCCGCATCATCTTCACACAGGACTGATCGCCGGTGTAGGCTGCTATCCCGGCATACTGGCTGATTGAGGTGGCACAGGTCTGACAATACTGATGAACTTTCAGACACTGTTCCATGTATTCCGGTGGACCGGCGATAAATCCAAGACGCCAACCGGTCATAGCATAGGTCTTACTTGCGGCATTGACAGTAATCACGTCTTCTCCAAAGGTCCCGGCGCTTGCATGAACCGCATCATAGATGATATGCTCATATACTTCATCAGAGAGAACAGTTACACCTGTATCCATGGCTGCTTCTGTAATCGAGCGGATTTTTTCTTTGGACTCGACCGTTCCGGTTGGATTACAGGGTGAATTAAGAATAAGCAGTCGTGCCCCTTCCAGTTTCTCTCGGAGAATATCTTCCTGAATGTGCAAATCTTTTGTAAGTGGCACGAAATCCGGTTTTCCCCCTGCAAGCTGAATGCACGCCTCATAGGAGACAAAACCCGGATCTGTTAAAAGAACACGATCACCAGGATCAACAATACTCTGAATAGCAATAAAGAGCGCTTCTCCGGCTCCAGCTGTCACAATGATCTGTTCTGGACTGTAATGCAGATTATTTTCATTTTTAAATTTGTCGGATAATGCCTCTCGTAATTCAGGGATACCTGCATTGAATGTATATCCGGTTTTTCCCTCTTCAATTGCTTTCATCGCCGCATTTCTGATATGGTCAGGGGTGACAAAATCCGGCTGACCAAGTGTCATATTGATAGAATCGGGTTTTGCAGCCTGGAAAAACTTTCTGATTCCCGACATTTCGATTGCCTGGGCACGTGCTGAAATTTTTTTCATCAGAATCACTCGATATTTGCATGCCGGTCTTTGAGTTCTGACTCATCCGTCTGTGTGATTTCCATCAGCCGTGATATGACAGCATCACAAAAGGTCATCGCCGCTGTCTCAAACAGAGTACCAAGCGGGGCAAACGACCGGTGCTCACCAAGCATCTGTCTGGTATCGTACTCCTTACTCTCATCAGGAATGCTGTCACGGTAGTTTTCAATGATAACTTTTGTATCAGAGATTTTTCCAATCGGAGAGTCTGGGTTTGAAGTGATAAGAGAAATCCGTCCTCCAATCTCTTTTGCCGTCTGGACAATTTCCACAATGGTTCTTGTCTTTCCTGATCCGGATAAGACCACAATAAGATCCCCTGTTTGCAATGCCGGCGTGATAGTCTCACCTACCACATAGCTCATCATCCCAAGGTGCATGAGCCTCATGGCAAATGCCTTTGCAACAAGACCAGAACGACCTGCACCCATCACATAAATGCGTTTGGCATCCAGGAGTTCTTTAATAAAATGAGAAACCTCTTCATCAGAGATATGATCTGCGATGGCATTTATCCGTGACGCCATCAGTTGCATCATATCCTGCACACGGTGCTGATTCATATCTGTGTATACGTTCAGATGGAATCCTCATCAGGATATCGCACCTGAACCCATCTACCGGTCAGTGACGGTAGGTAGCCGGCTCGGTCACCGGGGTCAGTTCACCGTTCTCCATCACTGAAACAGGCCCGTGTCCACAACAGTACAGAAGGCGTTTTCCGCTTTCCTGAAGCTCCTGATCAAGTTCCAGTGCCAGCTTTGCCAATGCTTTTCGTTCACTTTTTACAAGATCCGGATCCACATTCACCGTCGTGACCAGATATACTGCGAAATTATTGTACGCACTTCGTTCAGGACTCAGGTGTTTCAGGTTGAGGATGGTGTCCGAAGTAAATAAGACTCCGGCTTCCTTGCAGAGGATATATATCAGACCATGCTGATGTCCCCCATGCCCCTCTAGTATCTCAAAGTTGTACCCGCCAGCATTGAAGGTTGAAAGAACTGGAAATTCACCCCGCTTTACAACCCCTGGACCGGGTAAAAGAGTCACTTCCTCCGGAGGCGTCATCCGTGCAAACAGATTTATCATCACTGTATATACCTGTTCAAGGACCAAATCCTGTGTTGTGGCTCCCCATGCACGATTATTGGTTTTTATGATATCCCAGGTCCCCTCATGGGTATACACCGGGGCATTAAAAAATCCGGCAGCACCACAATGATCAGTATCCCCATGGGTCAGAATTATCCTGGTAAAGTCATCTTTTCCGCCAAGGCCATAGGCAGCAAACATGCGGAGAACATCCTCATGATAAATACCATATCCGGTGTCAATCATGATTCGTTCATCCGGTGCATCGATGACAAAGATAGAGCCTCCGCCCGGAAGCTGGAAACAATAGAGTGTCAGCGTGTTCGCAAGGGCAATCTTTTGAACATCTGCGTAAAAACCATCCCCGGTTGTCTCCTTCAGGCGTTTTCCGTTTAGCAGAATTTGTTCAAGCACATCCTGGTATTCTTTTCCATATTCGGTCAGTTGTTGAGCGACATGACTAAACTGGTGTAACAATTCAAGAATATGCGGGTTTCCTACGCCATCGAGGATTTCACTGACCCGTGCCGCATATCTGACATAAAACAGGCTTCCATCATCACAACTGTCTCCACAGTCATACCCTTCAATCTTTACCGGATATTCAGCTTCAATCGCCCTGATTAACTCTTCAGTTTTATCAGGATTTAAGACCCTGAGCATGATATGCAGGGCATCCGGATATCTGCCACGGTTATCAAATGAGAGAGAACTAATTTCTGCATTATATGTATCCAGGATAGAAAGAATTCTGTGCAAAGTCCCGGGAATTTCAGGAACGATAACAGTAAATTGAACACTTTTTGGATAGGTCACGGTCGTCTGCAGATATCCATCATCCAGCAAAGCCTGCGCACCACGGGTACAGGCCCATTCATCACCTGATACGGAAAAAAATGCGGTAACCGGATCCAGCGAACGATTGAAATGGCACCTGGTTATGGTAAGTCCTGATGCAGCAATAATACGGACCGCATCAAGAAGAGATCCGGTATCAGGAATCCTGATGACAAAGAATTCATTGCGATCCTGGGACATGGTGATTACTCTGATACGTAACTTTCCCGTTCAATAAAGAGGCCGCCAAATATGGTGCGCTCTATCATCTCTGAAACGAACCGCATCTTCTGTGCCTCTTCCATATCACTGTTCCGATGAATTTCAGAGTGTAACTGAAGTCGTAGAAGGCCGAACCGTAGTTTTTCAAGAAGGGTTTCATTTAATGTTATTGCCTCACGATAAATTGGTTCGATGAGTTGAGGAAATTGATTTATGTCCTCAAGGCATTTCACAATTTCAGCATAAATCGGGAGATTTTCTTCTCTCCCACAAAGAACTTCCAAGTAATTCATATCTGTTTTTCAACAATGCTGACCAGGTGTTCCATGACGGTATCTACCGCTTTCCAGGTCGGAGAATCCTTCTGTCTGATAATGAATGGTCTTCCTTCGTCACCGGCCTTTCTCACTTCAGGATCAAGAGGAAGGCTTCCAAGGAATGGGACATTATGATCCTGTGCAATCCGCTCTCCTCCCCCTTTGCCAAAAAGATCAACTGCTTCTCCACAATGCGGACATACAAATCCGCTCATATTTTCAATAACACCAATAACATTCAGTCCAAGCTGTTCCACAAAAGTGATAGCTTTGGTTGAATCCAGGGTGGATACCTCCTGAGGAGTTGTGACTATAACTGCACCACGAACATTCGGAGCAAGTTGTGCGATAGTTAATGCTTCATCTCCGGTTCCCGGCGGGAGGTCAACAACAAGATAGTCTAAAGAACCCCAGGCGGTGTCCTCAAGGAACTGCTTAATTGCTCCTGCTTTCATGGCGCCACGCCAGATGACCGGGGCATGTTTTTCAGGAAGTAGGAAAGCCATTGAAACAACTTGTAATGAGCCGGTTACTTTTACCGGGACGATTTTATTCTGGTCTGCGAGAAGTTTATGATCTTCTATACCAAGCATTTTAGGGATATTCGGGCCATGTATATCAAGATCCAAAAGACCTACCTGCTTTCCATGATTCGAGAGGGCATAAGCAAGATTTACGGCAACCGTGGATTTTCCGACTCCACCCTTGCCTGATAAAACCAGTATTACGTGCCTCACATCAATGTCAGCTTTTGGCGGTAATTTTCCGGCTGCTGTCGGGCAAGTGGCGCCTGATGGACAGGATGAGCAGTTATTGTCACAGGATTCAGGGGTTGGTTTGTTTGCATCAGACATATTTTTCATCCTCATATAGTGATTCCATATTATTCGATTCACTTTGGCATAAATAAGATCATGATTCTCTATGTGAAGTAACTGATTTTTCTGAGATGGGAAGGGTCATGACTTCACGATATAAATATTTCAGTCGCGTATGTTCTATCAGAAGAGGGCTGCCAGATGGAAAAAAGGGATGTAATTGTCATTTTAGCAGCAATAATTGTCGTATTAATAATGGCGGTGGTGGTAAAGCCGATTATTACCGGACAGCCGGTGATATTTTTACCTGAATCTCCTGCGCCGGTTGAACCTGTGATGGAACCCTATCTTACTCCTGAACCGGACTATCAGGTATCTCCGGCAACTCAGGAAGCAACACCTGCGCAGACCCTGAAGCAGGAACAGGTACTTCCTGATAAGACTTCTCTTCCTTCATCAGGTGCTCTTCCTACACCTCACATGACTCCGATGACCTGGCAACCTAATCCTGATAATCCAATGCCAGCGATTCAGATGACGAATTATGCAGAAATAGTTGGAAAGTATACTGGCTCTACATCGCCTTTCAGAATTCCGACTCCATATTGGGAATTGCACTATAATGTCACACCTGCTAATGAAAATGCAGTATTTTCAATGGATGTAATGGAAAAATCTGAAGAGGGAGAAAAAACAATTCGGACACTTACCTGGAAGGAGGGCAAAGCTCCTGATCCACGTGAGTATCGCTTCTTTGAAGGTGGAAAGGATTACTATCTGAATATAATTGGAAATAATGTGAAAGAGTACAGAATTACTATCCAGATACCTTTAAAGTACATTCGCGATACCTAGGTACATATGGAAAAACGGGATATCATCGTCATTGTTGTTGCGATATTTATTGTTCTGATAATGGCGATGTACATAAAACCTCTGGTGACCGGGAAAGAGGCAAAACTTATCCCTGATGAGATATCGAATATTTTCTCTAAAAAAAATGAAAGTGATCTCTTAATTTCTAATAATACATCGATAAATATCTCATCAAATTTATCTAATGCTGCAAATAATTCTATAAATGAGAAATTATTGAATGATTCATTTATTAATAACACATCTTTGATATCGAAAGAGGCGATTACTCCTGTTCCAACCCAATGGGATGGAACTCCAGTCCAGGTTGGGTACTCATATGATTATCAAAACGGAGTAATAATTCCAAGAACTGGCCCTGTATCAGAATTTCAGCCCTATTCATTTCTTCAAAAACCTGAAATGATACTTTTCACCGAATTTTCAGGAAAATATCCGATATCTACCGATACTTTCGAGATCCCAAAAACATCCGGTTATTGGGAGATTGAATATACTGTTGATTATAAATCCGGACTCCAGGAAGCTCAGGGTACAGAAAAATCTGGAGACTATCCTCTTTTCCTTTTTAATAAAGAGAGGAAAGTTATCACAGAGGAGGGGGAAACGAAAGAAAAAGTAGTAATAAAAGGTGGTGAATGGTCAGAAGAGGATTATTCCGGAACTGGAGAATTTGTGGAATCGGTTTCGATTGTAACACCATCTATTAGGATTGAAGTAATTCAACATGAAGACAATGCCTCTAAAATAATACGAACAATTGTACCTGATGGAGGTCTTGATCCATATCTTTGGAATAAAGCAGTAATTAAAGAAAAGATGAAAGAAAACTCCAAAATAATCGGAGAAGAAATTGATGATAAAATTCTTGAAGAACGGGTTAAGAAGATCATAGATCCACGCCCATGGACAGAAAAGATTTATGAAAGAGGTATCTTTTCTCTAAAAATTTACCCTTCCAATTTGAATAGTTATGATGTAAAAGTTAAGGTGAGTAAGGGAGTACAGGCACCGGTAACATCGAATACTTCCGTCACCGTTAATCCTTTAAATGAAACTCTCTTCAAGTACATTCAACTATATAATGAAGATGTGAACTCCCCTAATTACATAAATAATATTTTGGAAGTAATAGATATGAAAAGGAATTCCAGAGAAACAATAGTCCAAAATATCCTTAGTTCTAAAGCTGTAGTACCACAAATTACAAAATATTCTGTATATGGTACAAATATCGCAATTGGAAATCTACGTGGCGAAATTTTTTATAATGTCAATAATCACGAAAAATGGATGCCATTGGATCTGTATTTGGTTTATTTCGGAACCGAATGGAAATTACCTGAACCGATATTACCAAAATTTTAAAAAATTATAAGAAATCTATCTTTCTCTTTTCCATGGAATAGATGTACATCGTCTCTTTTCCTGCCTCTATTCTGTCTTTCACGTCATCAGTAACCGTAACCTCAAAATTTTCAAAACTTTCAAGGTCCATCATCTGAACAACATTCCCGGCAATAGAAATTACCTGGGCATTTCTTCTCTCAACAATAGGTGCATATACCTTTGCTGATACCGGCTGAACAATTGACCGCTTGACACCATCAAAAATACCGACGACATCTAGACGAGCCTTCGCTGCACCATGTTTCCCAGGTTTGGATACAGATATTGACAGGATCTTACACGGTTCATCATCAACTAACAGATATTTTCCTTCTTTCAGCTTACCAACTTCAGTCTGCTCTTTCATAAAACACCTTGGGAAAAGCTGGTTATATTTACGTGTCACCCTTACATAAATACACCGTCCGAATTTGAGCTCAGGGAACTCTTATGGATTTTTATGAAGCTAGTTATACCATATTCACCGAAATACGATCAGCCATTACCCCTCTTATCGGAACTCCGCAAGCCGCAGTACATACCGGAAACGGGGCCGACGGTACCCCAACGAAATATATTGATAAAATTGCAGAGGATATTGCCATATCTGTCATAAAGAAGGAGCAATTATGCCATCTTCTTATCAGTGAAGAGGCCGGAAAAGTTATTATTGGCGGAGATACCGGAACCATCTTTCTTGACCCGGTAGACGGAACCTATAACGCTCTTATGAATATCCCCTTTTTTGCGGTATCACTGGCATATGTAAAAGATGGAGTCCTGAAGGAAGGTTTTGTCGGAAATCTCTCCAACGGGGATATTTTCATCGCGAAAAGAGGAGAAGGATCCTGGTTAAACGGTGTCCCTCTTCATGTCTCTGACGTTTCTGAATTACAGGCCAGTGCAATGAGTGTATATGGCAAGCATTTCCAATATGATCGGGTTATTCATCTTATACGAAAGATAAGGCGGTTCCGGCAATTTGGTGCCTCAGCCCTGGAACTCTCCTATGTGGGCGCAGGTAAGATCGATGGTTTTGTTGATCTTCGAAGGACCCTCAGGGCAACAGATGCTGCTGCGGGTATCCTGATACTTGAGGAGGCCGGCGGGATTGTAAGTGACCGGGATGGGAACCCTCTTACCCTTCCTGATGAGGTGAGTATCGGCAATTGTCTTGTCGGGACAAATGCCTCTCTTCATAAAAAAGTGATTGAATATCTTCGGTGAGCAGAATTGTCCACAACCATGAATATTCTTATTGTTAACCGCTATGGCGATCCAGACGTTGAGGAATTCTCATATGAGCTGGAGAAATTATTACAAAATCAAGGGCATCATACATCAACATATAAAGAAAATCTGCTTGGAGAGGCCCCGCCACTCTTTTGTAGAGAGCATCCACCTGACCTTGCTATTGTAATCGGAGGAGACGGGACAATACTGCTTACTACACAACGAATGCCAGTTCAGGTCCCGCTTATTGGAATTAATTATGGAGAAGTAGGATTCCTGGCAGACATTGAACCAGAAGAGGTCCACACGTTTGTTTCTCACCTTACCCGTCCGCTCCAATTAGAAGCGCGGATGCGGATTGAACTTCGAATGAACGGGCAGCATATCGGGACTGCACTGAATGAAGCATTGATTATAACTGACCGGCCGGCAAAAATGCTGAAGTTCCTCATCCATATCAATGGAACAGTCGCAGAAAGGTTCAGGGCAGACGGATTGATAATCAGTACCCCAACTGGTTCTACGGCATATGCCATGAGTGCAGGAGGCCCCATTGTAGACCCCCGGGTTGAGGGATTTCTCATGGTCCCCCTTGCCCCGTTTATGCTCTCAAACCGTCCACATCTTATCGATTCTTCAAGAACGGTCTCAATTACCCTGGAGGCGACAAAACCTGCAAAACTTGTCATCGATGGACAGACCGAGATACACCTGGAGACCAGCAGTACCATTGAACTCTCAAAAAGTCCAAGTCCTGCCTTATTTATCGACGCAGGGCAGAATTTTTTTGAAAAAATTAACCGGAAACTTCGTCATCTGTAACCAAAAAAGAAAGTTTTAACTCTATTCCTGTATGATATGCACGAGAGGACTGAGTATCATGCAGGACACAATCCGAACCAGATTTGATTACGCGGAGGCTTCGAAAATTTTAAAAGAGACTCTGAATCTTGAAGGTTCTCCCGTCGCATTCAAATTTTGTAAAACACCAGAGGATATTCCTGAGGGGATGCCTCATATCTCTGAAACGGTCCGTCATTGTCAGATGATTGGAATGGCCAGGAAAGAAGGGAAGATCTTCTATGCAACCCTAGACAATCATTCCTGTATGGGAGGGTCCTGGGCTCTTGGACTCAGGGAACTGACACCTAGTCTGAAATCCGGTGAGTTTTACTACAAACTGGGAAAATTCGAATCATGGCCTGCCTGTAAAAGGACCATTGATCGCGTCCCCCATGTGGAATCGCTTACCACACATGCTACCCTATATGCTCCCCTGGAGAAAACACCCTTTGACCCAACCATTGTTCTGATAATCGCAAAACCAAAAGCGATGTTAAAACTTGCTCAAAGTCACCTTTACCGTCTTGGTGGCCGAATCACGTCAAACTTCTCCGGAATACAGTCCGTATGTTCTGATGCCTGTGCGCAGGTGTATCTTACCGGCACTCCGAATTATTCACTAGGATGTGACGGCTCCAGAAAATTCTCCGGAATCGAGGATGGAGAAATGGTAATGGGCATTCCTATTGAGATGGTACAGGAAATTGTTGCCTCTTTGAAGATCGTGACCGGAGCAGCAGGATCTTCATAATCTTTTTTGCGATACCTTCCCTGAAGGAGAAGAATCTTAACAATGGCAGAATACAGATAGGTACGAGTATCAGGATGCTGAAAAAATATCCAATCGTATTTCTTATCCCTATGTTGGTTTTAGCCGCATCAGGTGCGCCAGTTTACTCCGGAGAAGAATTGTTCGAGATTGGGAATGAACACTATGCACAGGGGTCACTTGAAAAAGCAATCGAACTCTGGATGCAGGCGAAACAAATAGATCCTTCCCTCTCTGCAAATGCATGGTATAATACCGGTCTGGCATATGCGGCAATGAAAGAGTATGAGAAGGCGATAATGGCATGGAATGAAACGATTATGCTGGTCCCGAATTCTTCTATGGCCTATGATAATATTGGAACGGCATACGGCCTTCTGGGCAGATATGAAGAAGCAGGTATGGCATATGATATGGCCATCGCGATAGATCCGGATGTGGTAAAATATCGAATCGATAAAGAACTTCTTTTAAAATCTGCACCAAAGGAAGAGACCCCGTTATCTCCATTGTCGACATTTCTTGCCCTTATTACTGTGCTTGGAATACTGATCAGGTATTCCGGGGACTCCTGATTTTCCCCAAAAGGTTTTCATCGGACAGGAGATATCCTCATACATGAATCATCGGATTTTGATATTCGGTATTATCATACTATTTCTCTGCTTCTTTAATTCATTCCCCACGATTACTTCCATTTTTGAGAACCAGGGAAATTTTCCCTGCTCATTTGGAGGAGTGCGGGCTGATACTGGCATTGACCCGGAAATTACCGGATTATCAATGAACCTTCCTGAACACGTACAGGCTGGGACCTATATCCGGATAGTAGATATTATCAGAAATCAGGGATTACACGCTTCAGGCCCTTTCTCCATAGGGTATATTATGGAAGATCCTCTCGGAGTTCAAAAGGAGAGAATGCTCGGGACCGTCACCATTCAAAATCTTGTTCGTGGCGGGCAAAAAAAGATAAACACAACCTTTCCAGTCCCGCCAGATATTCAGTCTGGTAATTATATCATTAACCGGTTGCTTAACCCGGAAGAATCCATATCTGAAGATTCACGGAAATACCTTTCGGGCGGGCAGAAGGCACTTAAAATTCTGGATTATAGTGAAGGACTAACTGGATACACAGATGACCTTATATACTCAGGGGATGCAGGAACGCTGCTTATTCGTTCCATAATATCGAATACGGGAGGACAAGACCCAATAGAGACAAAATTGTCGTATTACCTGTCTCAGTCTGGTCTCATCTCCGATGATCTGATATCCCTTGGAGAATCTGATAATCTGATAGTTCCGGTAGATGAGCAGATCAGAGTCGATTCAACCTTATCACTCCCAGAAGACATTCCCGATGGAGAATATTTCCTGATTTCAGCATTCCTTCCCCTGGAAATGGTCCCCGATGACTCTTCATTATACTGGGTATCAGAAGAACCAATCTCGCTTTCAGTCACCATTCCCACACAAGTCACTTCTGTCCCTGATGTTGTACCTCTTTCATCATCCATAGAGCCAGATATCATGACTGTTAAAACAGATTATCCTGATGTCATGTATATTGGAGAATCTTCAAAGATTACCGATTCGATAACCAATATCGGATCTTCTACTGCAGGGATAGTCCGGGTTGAATATCTCCTTTCATCTGATGGCGACGGTTCAGATGCACGACATCTTGACTGGTGGACCCTACATAATTTGAAAGGTGGCGAGACAAGAACCGGGCAGGTTACCGTTGGGATACCTGGTGGCACTCATACCGGGATTTATTACCTGACAAAAAAGATTACCGTGACATCGAGTCCTCCGGAAAAAAATACAGCCAACAATTTCTGGACCGGGAACCGACCTGTCCGCATTGAATATAATCCGTCGGCACGAATTCCTGATCTGACCCATGTCACAACAAAATTCCCCTGTGCTCAGCCCGGAGATACTGTGGAAATTACCGATACCATTACAAATATTGGAAATGCATGTGCAGACCATACACAGGTTGCGTATTATCTGTCACCCTATGCATCATTCGATCCCTCAACAGCACGATATCTTGGGGTCTGGGAAATCAGTAGGTTATGTGTCGGAGAACAAAAGACCAATACGATCACTGTTTCAGTACCTGCCGACCTCAGCAATGGTGAATATTACTGGTTCTCTGTCATCGATCCCTGCACATTTATGCCATATTGTGGAGATGAAATGCCTGAACTGGATAAATCAAATAATATTAACATCGGCCGCCTTTATATTGGCCCATGTGTTTTTTGTGGATGCTAACCTGGCTCCACGTTTTCAAATATTATTTTTATTTACACGTTCTAACTGTAATCCATGGCCGGCATAATTCCGGGTATTGCGTCTTCTCCCTCTTCTGATTTAAATGGATTATCTCCTCATAAAATGACAGGAAAAACTGATGAAGAGGGTGCGGAGGAGTCATTTCAGGTTGTGGAATTTCTCCTTGGACAGGAACATTTTGCGATTGACCTTTTTGATGTAAAAGAGGTTGTTGAGTATACCAGGATTACCAAACTACCAAACAGTCCAACATATATTAAGGGTATTATTGATCTCCGAGGTGAAATTACCACCATTATTGATTTGAAACAGCAACTGGCAATCACCTCATCCCATGCTGCATCAGAAGAGGAAAAAAGAATTATTGTCCTGGATGATCGGATTACCCATTCAAAAATCGGTATCATGGTAGATGATGTTCTTACTGTCTCGACCTATTCGGCAAGTCATGTGGATGAGACGGCGACATCAGGAGAAGAATCATCTCATATTCTTGGGATAATAAAAAAGAAAATAAAAGATAAGGATAAAGAAAGAACTGAACTTGTAATTTGGCTTGATGTTAAGACACTTCTTCGTGATATGGGCCAGATTTAAATAATCAGAGAGCTCTCTTCTCAAACATCATCTCATAATTTATCACATTTTCTGCAATATCAGCAGAATACTCTCCTGAGCGCCTGATACTGTCGGTTATGTTTCTTAACGGCACGGCAATGTTCACCGGAAGTGAGAGAAGCTCGGTATTTATTTTTAAGAATGATTCTTCCAGATCGTGCATGTATTCTATCGTTTTATTTGCCTTTTTCAGATCGTGAGTGAAGAATGACTCAACACTCTTTTCAAATGTGGTTAATGCGCCCTCTGATGCTTTCCTGATGTGGCCCTGTATCTCCCCGGCAATTTCTGCCTCCTGGATTTTTTTTGCGTTCAGGGCAATTCTGACACTGTGGTCACCAACCCGTTCTATGATTCGTGCTACCTGGAAGTGAGGAAGCATTTCTGATATGTTCATGTTCATTTTTCGTGATAAGTGAACATTATGCAGAATCATATTTGTCTGACGGGCAATAAGCCAGAATAACCGGTCCACATCATTATCCCGTTCAATCACATCGGTGATAAGATCAGAATCATGCGCGATAAATGCATCAATAGCGTCGATATGCATACTTTTTACAATTACAAACATCCGTTTCAGCGAATTTTGAATCGGCATCTCCAGCGGGTTTAAAAGATCTTTTATGAGAACACTGGTATCTGTCTCTTCAATGAACTCAGGGCCGATGACCATGTTGGAAAATTCCCGAAGTTTCATTCGTATGGCCCCGGTCATCCTATCTTTTGTGGTTATCTGAATTGCATTATATCCGGCGATATAGATCCCGATAAGGAGTCTTAAGAAGAGATCAGGGTCGATTCCGGTATCAATCTCAAGATTTTTAACGCGCTGAATCTGATCTCCGGTTGTATTTTTGGTAATTAACAGCGTTCCGTCTGGTTGTACTATCACACCCAGGGGATCATTCTTCCTGATGTGGGTTGATTCAACCCAGTCTTTCGGGAGGGTGATAACATAGGATGACCCTCCGGTCATTTGAACCCGGCGTATTTCCATATTTGATATTAATTATGTATAGTATCATGAAAATATATATTGTATCTATGTATTTATGTGCTGATTTCTATGTATTTATATAAAATATCCTGTAGGTAACATGCCATGAATAATTCTTCCAGCGATTCAATTCAATTTTTAATAACTGATATCTGGGATACAGATGCAATTGTGACCCTTTACAAAGAAGCCGGGTGGTGGAAGGATGAATACCATCCTGATGAGATACCAGAATTTATCAGAGCATCTTTCCGGTTTTGTGTCGGGGTGCATCAGCCGGCCGGTGAAACAGTAGCAACAGGGAGGATAATCTCTGATGGTATCAGTACCGGAATAATTCAGGATATGTGCGTTTTAAAAAAATTCAGGGGTCAGGGAATTGGCCATCAACTACTTGCATACTTAATTAAAACCGCCAGGGACGCCGGACTTTTCCGGATAATTCTAGTCGCAGAGCCTGGCACCACTCCGTTTTATGAGCAATCTGAATTTATTGCTGATAAAAATAAAATATTTCTTTTATACCAGAAAGGGCGTGACAATGAAGATACATGAAGAAGATTTTCACCCGATAGAACTTGAGGACAAGGTAATTTTTGATCGGATTTATCGTGATTATCCGATTCAACATTCTGAAAATTCATTTGGAACATTATTTTGCTGGCGTTCGTATGGTCATTATAAGATTTGTGAACATGAGGGATGTCTCATAATCAAAGGTGAGACTGAAAATTATCATTCATACCGGTTTCCTATCGGACCTATAAAACCGGATGTATTTCATGCGACTATTAAACTTGCGCAAGATCTTGGAGAAGAAGCCCCACTCCTCATATTAGAACCATGGCAATATTCCTGGATGAGGGAACATTATCCAACCCTGAAATTAAAGCCAGATCGTGATTTTTTTGATTATGTTTACAAATCAGAGATTCTTGCATCACTTCCAGGTCAGGATTTTTTATCGGTCAGAAAACAGTTAAATAAATTTCGAAGGAAATGTCCATCAACGGTAGAACGTATTACAGAATCCAACATGGATGAAGTTTTGGAATTTTTGGTAAAATGGTGCCAGCACCGTGAATGTGATAAATATACCATTTTAAAACATGAAAAAGAAGCTATTAAGGAGGCGGTTCAGTATTTTGATCAACTTGGCTTTTCCGGAATTACGGTAAATCCGAAAGGAGAGATTGGAGGGATTGCAATCTTCGAAGAACTGAATCCTACAACTGCCGTCGTTCATTATGAAAAGGCATTACCTGACTGTGAGGGGATATACAAAGAAGTTAACATCCAGACCGCACTATATCTGAAGGACACATATCAATACATTAACCGGGAGAGTGATATGGGAATTCCCGGACTTCGTGAAGCCAAAGAACGGTATCACCCGGATCATCTGGTCAAACTGTATTATCTGGAAAATTCGTAAATCACATATATAATCTCTTTTTGGAACGCTGTCTCTTTTTCAGATGAGCATGCCATGAAACGTCTTGGAATATTCAGATTGAATAGAAGATTATTATTAGCAGTAGATTCTCATTTATTTCATAGTATATACGAATTTTCGGATTTATTTTAGTAAATTTCTCATTATAATCTATTTTTTCAACAGGTGATTATCACCTGCTATATATACAACGAATTTTATACTTCGTGCATCAATACTACATCTGCGTTCATGAATCTGTTACCGTCAGGTGTCCGGATTTTCATATTTGCAGGATTGATGGTAGCGTCAGGTATGATATGTCTTATAACCGCCGCGGATTATTCAATCGGAACCATTATTGAGGCAACAGGTCCGGTTCGGGACAGTTTTTCCGGGGCGTTTTCTCAAGCAGATGGGAATTGGTCAAATGTATCCGGTGTTTATTCAGATTCAGTCATGACCAATGGAGGTTCTCTTTCCTTGACAAAACAGGTTGGTATGTCTGAAGAATCATCAGGGCCGGGATTTGAGACACAGAAAGTACTGGGGTACTCATCAGGAACATCAGGAGGGCATCTGATTGCAGATGAGTACGTTCTTACCTCTTCAGATTTGTACTCAAACAAGACACAGGGGGAAATATGCTTTGGAGATCCCTACTCTGTATCCTCATGTATATCCGGAGAGCAGTCAGCATCATTCTCAATTGCGAATGCAAAGACTCTGACCCTGGCATCGGCAAGCAGAAGTTCGAATGGGACTCTGGATTACTCCCTTTCAATTGGAACCCCTCAAAGCAACGCCTCAAACCCAGGATTGGCTGGAACAGTCATCTCTGCCTTCCATGGAAAGACCGAAACACAATCCAGAGAAGTTACGCTCTATGACAGGACCCTGATTTCAGGACTTATTACCTCCTTTATCAGATTATATCATGGCGGAGAACAGCAGGAACTATCAGAGATGACTTCCACAACCGGGTCAGTTCATGATAAAACCATAATGGAACAGAAATTTAGTCAGAATTATAACACATCAGGAAAAGTCAGTTCAGGTACTGCTGTATATACCCAGGAGGTTATGGCCAATGGAGGAAAAACTAATGAAACGAGACAGATATCTGGTTCTGGCAGCATCTCTTCTGAACGATTAGTCGAATATACTTCAGATGGGGATAGATCTATTCAGGCATCAGAGCATGTAGTCGCGACCCGGATTAGCGAAGGAGAGGAAGATTCAGGAACTCAGGCCTGTCCCTTTGGTGGAACCATATCATCCGGAGACGAAAAATCTCCCTATAAACAGGCATCAGCACAGACCGGGATTGCCGGAGTATCATCCGCACGGATCAGCACTACCACCCGGATCAGTGATCCAGAACGTTCAGAAGAGTTGAATCTTGAATATAATGCCAATATCATGATCCCGATCGGATTTAATGCATCGATGGTTCAGGAGATGAAAGATACCGATAATGACGGGCGGTTTGAAGATCTGAACGGGAATGGACGTCTTGATATGCATGATCTCGTTCTCTTATTCAAGAACTTCCGATGGATTGGTGAGAGCAATCTCTCCCTCCGGATTGATTTCAATAAAAACGGGCGTGCCGATTATGCAGATATTGTCACTATATTCAACTCTATGAATCAGACTACATCAAAATAAGGGATTTAAAAAAAGTTCTGGGTTGCATAAAAATACTCCCCATCAAATCGTGTCCCGATACCAATTTTTTCAATCGTCGGGTTTATGAGGTTTTTGTTATGCTCAGGACTATTTATCCATTCAATCATCATGATATCTGCGACATCTTCAGGTGTTGTAGGATCAACAAATCCGGTAAATGCCTTCCCGATCGTATGTCCTGCTGCTATTCGTATAATATTTTCAGCAATACCGGTCCTGATACTGCCATCGTCCATCCTTCGTGTTACATCATATCCCATCAGTTCAGCTCTCCCGGTCGGGTCAATTCCTTCAGGGGTATAATGGGAGAAGTAAGATCTTCGTATCATATCGGTTGTATGGTCCATGGCAAGGATGCGGAGATCGCTATCAAAGGTAAGGGGCGAAAGTCCAAGATGTTCCCTATATTTATTTGTTTTCAGAAAAAGATACCCGGTTATCTGATCAGTATATGATTCTGAATAGAGATTTTGAGGGGAGGAAATATAGATTGGATCAGGAAAGACAACAATATTGTCTGTTTCATCCATCTCCTGTATCATACCGGTATAATCAATAATTCCTATCAGGTAATATAACCCAGGGGGTATATATTCTGGTATAAGGTCATCAGATATTCCCTGTTCATTCATGTATCCATATATTGAAAAGACTTGTTCCTCCCGAAGGCGGTATCCATCGATGATATCCCTTTCCGGAGAGAGGAGGAATAACAACTTGCATGATCCGGCAGAGTCTTCATTTTTATTTAGAATCCTGTAGGTTATTGTTAAGGGCGATTTGGGCGATGAGGAATTGGTGCTGACAGAATCAATAGAGAGTTGTAGATTTGGATCTCCTCCTTTCCAGGGAAGATTTTTCCGGATGTAAACCGGCTCAGGGGAAGTGATGGTATTATCAGAAAAAATAATTTCTGGTTCGTATGCCCGGATACTGACTTTCACAAAATATTCACCCTCGATAAGACCCATCGGCACATCAAAAGAAAATGGGATTTTTCCCCTGGTTCCTGGTGCCATCACATCTGTACCCCTGCTTCCAAGCCAGATTGATTGAATTCCTCCGGTTGTGTTCTCTGTAAGAAGCACATCCATTGAGATATGGCTGGCCGGAACCGGGCCACGATTGGTTACAATAACAGAACCTGAAATAGGTTTACCGCTTTCTACCGAATTGGGAATTATGAGATCAGAGAGGGAGAGGTCGGGTGTAAGGATATAGGGAATTGATTGATTTTCTGTCTCTTCTGATATTAATTCCGCTTGTAATGAAGAGATTATGATGATACAGATGAATAAAAAAACAAGGGTACTTGTGGTTTTGGACCGGATCATACTGATCTATTGATCATTATCTCTTACAAGCTTGCAGGAAAAATTCAGAGAAAGGAGGTGAGATCTTGGGTATGCGTATTCCCCAGATGGTCCCGTGCTGCACTGGTTATCATCCGGCCCTGGGGGGTTCTTTTCAAAAAACCGATTCTGATAAGGTATGGCTCATATACATCCTCAATGGTCCTCGGTTCCTCACCGACTGAAATTGAAATGGTTTTCAGACCGACCGGTCCGCCGTCAAAGTCATTGGCTATCACTTCGAGGATTCTTCTGTCCAGGATATCAAGCCCTTTCTGATCCACGCCAAGCGCAAAAAGTGCAGTATTTGCAATATTCTGGTCTATAGATCCCGTGCCCCTGACGATTGCATAATCATATGCTCTTTTCAGCAGCCGGTTCGCAATCCGGGGAGTTCCTCTGGACCGTCCGGCAATCTCTGCAGCCCCTTCAGGAGTTATTGGAATCCCAAGAATTCCTGCTGATCGGGTAACGATTACCGTGAGTTCTGATGGATCATACAGATCAAGCCGCAGGATGATACCGAACCGATCCCTGAAAGGAGAACCGAGAAGACCAAGACGGGTGGTTGCACCGATGAGAGTAAACCGCTCCAGGGGAAGCTGAATGGTCCGTGCTGAAGGCCCTTCACCGATCAGAAGATCAATCGTATAATCCTCCATGGCCGGGTAGAGTATCTCTTCAATGACCGGAGACAGCCGATGAATTTCATCAATAAATAAGATATCCCTATCCTTCAAAGGGGTGAGAAGAGCTGCCAGATCTCCAGGCCTGTCTAGAATCGGCCCGCTTGTCGTCTCGATATGTGAATTCATCTCCTGGGCGATGATGTGTGCAAGTGTGGTTTTTCCAAGACCCGGCGGTCCTGAGAAGAGGATATGATCAAGTGGTTTATTTCGTTTCCTGGCAGATGTAATCGCCACCGTGAGGGCATCCTTTATCGAATCCTGACCAATAAAATCTGCCAGAAGCCCTGGTCTGACGGAGGGTTCATCCTGCTCTTCATCATGGTTTACCGGGCTTACAAATCTGGTCTGCATGTTTTCTCACTTTTTCCGTAGAAATACCAGTGCTTCCCTGACAAGTTCTGATGAGGAGACGGTTTCTTTAGCCAATGCTGTTCTCTCTAATGCTCCCATTGCTTCCTCACGACTATATCCCAGAGATAAAAGTGCGAGAACGGCGTCCTGGATTTTTGATGGTGAAGCGGGTGTTTGCAGATACTGAATCTTCAGTTCTGATACCTTTTTCTGAAGCTCCAGGATGATCCGCTCTGCTCCTTTTTTCCCAAGTCCCTGGACCTGTGATAATATCTCTGGTTTTTTGGATGAAATGGCATCACAGATATCGGGAAGAGACAGTCTGCTTATAATTGCCAGTCCAGTCTGTGGGCCGATGTGAGATACTGATATGAGAAGGCGGAACATCTCTGTCTCTTCAGGAGTGTAAAAACCATACAACTGCATGAGATCCTGACGGATGATAAGTTCTGTATACAGAATAATCTCATCATCTTTTGTGATAGATGTAAGGACTGACTCCGGGACACGTATGCGATAACCAATCCCCCCGGCCTCGACAATAACCGATCCTGTTTCATATCCGATCACCAGACCCCTGATTCGTGCTATCATTTCATTCTCATCCAGTTCACATGACAAAGTGCCAGTGCAAGTCCGTCAGCAGCATCATCTGGCTGTGGTATCTCTGAAAGACGGAGCAATCGTGTAATCATCGTCTGGATCTGTTTCTTGTCGGCCAGACCAGATCCGGTAATTGCCAGTTTTACCTGCTTTGGTGTATATTCAAAAACCGGAATCTGATGTTTTGCTGCAGCAAGTATAATAACTCCCTTTGCTTCACTGACCTGCATCGCCGTAGTGGTATTGCGGGAAAAGAAGAGTTTCTCACATGAAAGACAGGCGGGTGTATAAGTGTGGATAAGATTCTCTATTGAATCATAAATCGAGAGTAATCTGATCGGTGTATCCCCGGTTTTCGGGGTGGTCTCAATACATCCCCATTCATATGCAACCGGAGTATTTTTTTCCTTACCGACAACGCCATAACCGCATCTGGCAAATCCGGGATCGATGCCAAGAACCGTTTCATTTCCGGTGTTCACATCAATTACCTTACAATTCCTGATCTAGATGTCAATGTTTTTATCTGACTGGCCATTTTCTTCATACAGATATTCATTCCATATTCCCCGGTGGGCAATAAGCCATTCCTGTGCATTTAATCCCTCCCCTTCAGGAACTGTCCTGATATATGATCCATCTTTTGTAAGAATCCGTTTTTTTACGGTGTCATTCAGATGCACCGGGAGAATTGTGGAGATTATCTCCGTTCGAATCTTCTGATCTAGGATGGGGAATAGTACTTCTATCCGCCTGTTCAGATTTCGTGGCATGAGGTCCGCACTCCCCATGAGGACAATCTCATCACCACCATTATGGAAATAATATATTCTTGAATGCTCCAGGAACCGTCCGACGATAGTGGATACTGATATATTTTCAGAAACTCCGGGTATCCCTGGCCGCAGACAGCAGATCCCCCGTATCTGAAGCTCAATCTTTACACCTGCCTGTGATGCACGGTACAATGCCCGAATCATCTCTGCATCCTGCAGGGCATTTAATTTCAGGATGATATGGCCGTCCTGATGCTCTTTCTGGCGCTGAATCTCCCGTTCAATAAGAGAGAGTATTCCACGTCTGATATATTTAGGCGAAACCATCAGATGGTTATAGGCCATATAATTTGAGTATCCGGTCAGGGCATTAAAGAGATTTGAAACATCTGAAGCGATCTCAGGATCTGCAGTAAAAAGTCCAATATCGGTGTAAATTCGTGCTGTTGTAGCATTATAATTCCCTGAACTCATGTGGACGTACCGAACTATCCCTTCACGTTCTCTTCTGACAATAAGACACAGCTTTGCGTGGACTTTTAGTCCCATAATCCCATAGACTACGTGAACTCCGGCATGTTCCAGGGCTTTCGCCCATCCGATATTATTCTCCTCATCAAACCGTGCTTTGAGTTCTACCACAACCGATACTGCCTTCCCATTTTCTCTGGCATCAAGGAGGGCCTGAATGACTGGTGATTTCGCTCCTGAACGGTACAAGGTCATCTTAATTGCGAGAACATCAGGGTCATGGGCCGCCTGGTTTACCAGCTGGATGACCGGCTGAAAACTCTCGTAGGGATGAAAGAGAATAAAATCCCGTGCCTTGATTTTTGTAAAGAGGTTCTGTTCGTTCTCTATCTTTTTCGGAACAGAGGGGATGAAAGGAGTATCTTTCAAATCCGGCCGGTTAATGTCTACAAGACACATGAGATCAGCCATACCAACCGGCCCTGACAGCCGATAGAACATATGGGGAAATCCGGCCATCTTCTCTGCCATCATGGAACATACCGACTGATCCATCCATGAAGAGACTTCAATTCTGACAGGTCTGCCAACCCAGCGTCGTCCGATAGATTGCTGAACTGCAACGAGCAGGTCATCTGCTTCATCTTCCTCTATCTCAATGTCTGCATCCCTGGTCACTCTGAATGGATAGGCTGCCCTGACGTCCATTCCCGGGAAGAGAAGGTCCAGATTTTCTGCAATAACCTCTTCTAAGAATATGAATTCATGCCTTCCCCGAATGTTTTGTCCATCACCAACCACCGGTAACGGGATAAGGCGGGGAAATAATTTATTTGGGATCTTGATCCGTGCAAATAAATCCTCTTTATGCCCTCGTTTTCTGAGTATCACGGCAAGATTTAATGCAAGATTAGAGATGAACGGAAAGGGATGTGACTTATCAAAGGCAAGAGGAGTAAGGACTGGAAAGATTTCTTTAATAAAATAATTACGAATATTATATTTTTGTTCTTCATGTAAGGTTTCATAGGTATGAATGATGATGCCTTCTTCTTTTAAAGCAGGAATTATGTCATCATTCCATGTTTTCACAGCTTCTTCGAGGAGAGGAACAAGTGTATGATATATGGCGTCCAGTTGTTCTCCAGGTGAGAGACCATCAGGAGATGCCTTGGTTACGCCTTCCTGGAGCTGCTGATGAAGACCTGATACCCGGATCATAAAAAATTCATCCAGGTTATTTGCAAAAATGGATAAAAATTTCACCCGTTCGAGAAGAGGATGAGAATGATCCTTTGCTTCATCCAGAACATGACGGTTAAACTGAATCCACGAGAGTTCCCGGTTAAAATACAAATTAGGATTTTTCAGATGTGGATTTCGTGAAAAAGTTGTATGTGAACTCTCCTGTTCTCCTTCCATTTCTTTTCCAGAATTATAATGAGAAAAAAGAATAAGTAATTGACGGCGATAGAAGGAGATTAGAGATCTGTTCCACTCTCATAATGAAAAGACTTCATAAAGTTTTTGATAAATCCACTTACCGATGATTTGTCAGAGAACGACATAACCACCGATGGAGACTGATTATTACCACGTGCCTCCAGGGAAGATCCAGAAAATCCGGTGCTTACCCGACCAACATCAGCATATCCCTGGGCTGAGATCCCATAATCTAAACCTTCAGCCGTCTTTAATCCATCCTCTGGATATTCTAACCCTTCAATCATTGGGGTATCGTTCCATGAGGTAAGATTTGTCTGATTTGAACTATTTCCTTCATCAGCAAGGACAGGGACTGATATCATACATATCATACAGATACATAGTATCAAAAAGCCGAATATTTGTTCCAGGTACATGTCTTTTCTACTGGATTTCATAGTTCTATCATATTATTAATCGGGTATTAATGAATTGTTTGTGGTCACAGATGAACTGGGATGGTATTAAAACTGAATGATAGCATGCTTAATTTTTTCTGGAGTCAGAATAAAATCAACTCCTCCAGTCTCTATTGCCGCCTGTGGCATACTTTTAATGGGTGCAGTTGCCGGGTCCTGTGCAATGGTAACCGCACCTAAAGTATGCAGAAAATATATACCATCAGCACCATCTCGTCCCATACCGGTCAGTACAATGCCCATGATAGAATCATCAGTTTTTTTCTGCATTGACAGCATGGTCAAATCAACAGCCGGGCGGACACCATGTAGTTTCTCACTATTATTGAGGGCAAAGGTTCTGTTTTTTTTTATCAGAAGATGGGATCCGGCAGGAGCAATGTAGATATGTGGCGCTGCCAGTTCCTCTCCTTCACTCGCGACAGAAACCGGCATTTTTATAAGTGATGAGATATGGTTGGCTAAAGTCCGGGTAAAGGTCGGAGGGAGATGCTGTACGATAACAATGGCTGCATTCACAACTGGAAAATCAGAGAAAATTGATTCCAGTATATACGGGCCGCCTGTAGATGAACCGATTATGATGATTTTCATTCTATATTTGTTCCATTGCCGGTTTGATTCCGTACAAAACCCATAAAAAACGTGGTTTTTTCAATAAGATCCTCATTATCAAAAGGCTTTGTTATGTAATCAACAACATACTCCTGAAGACCAATCATTTTTGCATCAGGAGCATTCTTTGCGGTGAGCATTACAATTGCGATCCCCTGCTCAAGACTATTATCAAGAATTGCCCGGATAGTATCCCACCCATCCATCCCCGGCATCATGATATCGAGAAGTACGACTCCTGAAAATCCTTTTTTTAAGAGATCAATACATTGCCCTCCACTATCTGCAGAAATGATATGAAATCCTGCATCAGAAAGGATGGTCTTTACCGCTATTCTGACATGCGCATCGTCATCCACAATCATTACATCTCCTTTATGCTCTGCCATTTTCTTCCCCCTGTTTTTGGATAATAGTCTGTATCAGTCCTTCTCTTTTTTTAAGAAATGTATCCGGATTTTTCTTGAGGTGAAGATGAAACATGGATCCTTTTCCTGCACCGGCACTCTCAACGGTAATAATCCCATGATATATTTCAGCTACCCTCTTGGCAATTGCAAGGCCAAGGCCATGTGACCCACGCTCATGACGGGAGTTGTCAGCGCGGTAAAACTCCTCAAATACCCTTGAGATATGTTCTGGTTCGATTCCAATTCCTTCATCTTTGATAGAGAGCATTACGGAATCTCCCAGATCTGTTGCATCAATAGTAACATTGCCATTAATAAATGAGTATTTAATTGCATTCCCGATGAGATTTCCTAAAATGGTCTCAAAATGCATCGGTGACATCAATACCTGATACTCATCCGGAATATTGTTTGTAATTTTCAGACTTTTCTGATGAATAAGATAGGCATTGTCACTCACTATCTGATCGATCATTTCCCTGATATGTATCTTCTGGATGTCAGAGATCATATAAAGGCTGTTCATCTGTGCGAGATCAAGAATTGTAGTGACCAGTTTTCTGATGGTAGAAACATCCTCTATGGTATTATCCAGGAGTTCGCACAATTCGGGATCAGTTACTTTTTTCCTGATGTACGGAAGAATCGCAACAAGAGGTGTGAGTGGTGTCTTCAGATCATGACCGATTATCTGGATAAACTCATCCTTCTGTTTTAACAAATCCTCTATCTGAACAGTCCTTTTCCGTACCCGGTAATCAAGATCCCGGTTCATATCAAGGAGCTGGGTCCGCATCTCATCCAGTTCTATCGTCTTCTTCTCAAGCTCGGTAGCATATTTCATCAGGTGATTCTCTACGTCTTTCCGTTCAGTTGTATCCTGTAATATGCCAAAAGAACCCTGAACGATCCCTTTCTTAATTAATGGTTTCCCTTTTATCCGGAGGTATTTAAATTTCTCCTCCTCCAGACTAATTCTGAACTCAAAATCAAATTCAATTCCCTGTTTCACAGCGAGAGGAAAATAATGAAGAAATTTATCAGTATCATTCGGATAGGTACGGGAGATAAAATCATCAATGACCACGTCATTCCGGTCAGGGGGGATTCCAAGCAGAGAGAAGACTTCAGGCGAGACTCTGAATCGTTCCAGATGATTATCATATGACCAGACACCCATCCTTGCAATTCTCTGGGCCTGTTCAAGTTTCCATTCAATATCTGACAGTAGATCACCGTATTGCTTTCGCCTGGAAATATCCCGTATGACCCCTTCAATCCCCTGAAGCATCCCATCGTCATCATAGATAAGACGGCAACTGATCGAAGAGTAAATAATCTTCTGATCCCGGGTAATCAGCTGAATTTCATAGTCTTTCACTCCTTCACTACTGATAATATCAGAAAGAAAAATCGGCCAGAACTCAGGAGGATGGACAACATTTTCAAGAGATGTTCCTTGCAGATTTTCTACTGACTGATATCCAAGGTTTTTCACCATCGAGGAACTGACCTTGATGAGATATCCTGATTTATCAGTCATAAAATACATATCTCCAATCTGATCGATGAGACTTTGGAATTTCTGTTCGCTTTTCGCGAGTGTTCCTTCGATCTGACGTCTGGAAAACCGGGTTTCGATAATCCCGGCAAGAACCATCAAAGTGGTCAGTTCAACCTGTATCCACCGCCGTTCTTCTGCTGCATCCCAAAAAATTAGTATTCCGGTGAGATACGAATCTCTGATAAGGGGGACCATTACCAGTGAACCTGACTCCCGTTCTTCAAGCAACTTTTGAATAAATCCGGTTGTTTGCTGTTTTCTGAAAATTATCGGTTGATGAGACTTCAGCTCTGACATAATAGATAAAAATTCCGGGTCGTTTCGGAGTTCATCCATATCAGTTCCGATTAGAAACCCGTACCGATGAGACCAGAGAAACCGTTCCTGGATAGATTGAGGCGGTGAGATCTCATCAATTTCCAGGTACGATGAATACTGCACCTTCATGACCGCACCCACACGACTCATTATCTGCTGAATCTGTTCTTCAGGATGCATATCCAAAAGATGTGAACTGATTATTTCCCTGATAAGGCCATGAAGAGTATTGATTCGATTTTGCTCAGTACTCAGATAATATTCAGCGGTGATGTCACATCCGGATATGAAGATCAACGTTTCCTGTTTCTCATCAAGAAATGATGTTATGGCAATTCGATAGCAATGAACCAGATCATCATCGGAGTGAAATAGTATATTTTTATGTGTGGATTTATATATCCCGGTTCCTACTTCGGTAATGTCTTGACTCAAGTCACGAAAGGGGCTGTCAAAAGTGAGTATATTAAAAGAGAATGATTCTTGTTCTAAAGGAATCTTTAAAATATCCTTAAATTTCTGATTCGCAAGAATAATTGTTCCTGTCAGATCTATGATACAGGCAGGGCCGGGCATATTCAAGAGAAGAGAAATAAGAGTCTGTTCAGACTGAACACTGTGCCCTGTATTATCTTTGATGTTCAATCTGGTCCCCCTGTTCTATTATCTGAGATGGATAGTTATAAACATATCAGATATCACCCAAAGGTCGGTATCAGGTACTCGTAAATGGTTATAAAACAGAAATCTTAGTCATATTTTTATGAAGAAGGATTCAATCACCCCAAAACAAAACCCCGTTCTCATTGAAATCCCACTATCTCGTGATCTTTTACAAAAAGAGCTCTCAGTTCTTCAATCTTTGAATAGAAAATATTCAGGCAAAGAGATCGCACTGGATGTCAGGGATCAGACACTTATCGCACAGTTATGGAAACTTGATCCCACCCAATATGAATATTCTATCAACGAATTCATCACGCGTACAGGTCTGAATGATCACTATCTGGCTGGGTTAGAAAATCCCTTTTCTTTACTTCTAAATAAAATAGTCTCAATCGGGAGTTATGGAATCCGGTATCGGAAACGGGTATATGCAGGCTATGCTGATGAGCGGAAAGTCACCGGAAGAAAAGAGAAGGAGTCTGAGCGGGGATCTTTTTTCTATGCTGAAGGAAATTCATTCTCTCACCAAACACATCCTCTTCCGGATGAGTACCTGGATCAGATCATTTGTGGTGATAGTGAAGAGATCCTCTCTCGCCTCCCTGAAAACTGCATCGATCTTATTATTACCTCTCCTCCATACAATTTTGGTCTTGAATACTCATCATCAGGAGACAGTGCTCACTGGCAGGCATACCTGGATAAACTCTACCGGGTCTTTGCCCAGGGTATCAGGGTACTGAAATACGGGGGACGGTTCATTGTAAATGTCCAGCCTCTGTTCTCAGATTATATTCCCCTTCATCATCTCATTTCATCATTTTTCATGAATCAGAAGATGATCTGGAAAGGTGAGATCCTCTGGGAGAAGAATAATTATAACTGTAAATATACGTCATGGGGGAGTTGGAAAAGTCCCAGCAGCCCGTATCTGAAATATACCTGGGAATTTATCGAGATTTTTTGTAAAGGGACATTGAAAAAGAGTGGAAAGTCAGAGGATGCAGATATCTCTGATGAAGAGTTCAAATCATGGGTTGTAGCAAAATGGTCAATCGGACCTGAACGGAGGATGAAACATTTTAATCATCCGGCTATGTTTCCAGAAGAGCTTGTTGAACGGTGTCTGAAATTATTTAGTTTTCAGGGCGATATCATTCTGGATCCCTTTAACGGGGCCGGGACAACGACAGCTGTTGCAGCAAGAACAAACCGCCATTTTATTGGCCTTGATATCTCATCAGAATATTGTGATTGTGCCAGGGAAAGATTACTTCAAATCCCTGCCTCTTCAGACAGAAAAAAGGAGAAACAAAAAAAGACATCTGAAAAAAGTGTTCTCACATCTTCTTTCGAAACACCGAAGCGAAGAGGACGCCCGCCAAAACAACGGGTATTGACAGAGGAGTCTTCTCAGCACCATCTTGACCGGTTTTATTCTGATGGATCGTAAGGGACTCTGTTGCAAACTTCAGATTGGATAAAGCCTGGGGATGTGCCGGTTCAATCTGAAGGGCTCTCTCTGATGCATTTATTTCTTCTTCATATTGAGCCAGGCCACCATGTGCAGTTCCTTTCAGCACCCATGCTTCCACCAGAGTAGGGTCTTTTTCCAGTGCAGCCTCAGCTGCGGTCAGGGCTTCCTTATACCGCCCGGTTTCAATGTAGAGTGATGCATGCGCAGCCAGTACGAATGCATTATTCGGATGAGACTGTTCTGCCTGCTTCAACAGATCTTCTGCCTCTGAATATTCACTTTTCTGAGAGAGCAGACTTGCCTTTGTTATCTGGGCAAGATAAAAATCTGGCTGGATCTGTAGTGATTTATCTATCAGGTTCATTGCCTCTTCATAGGATCCCTGTCCTGCGGCATCAACTGCCTGGTTATAGTATGATAATGCATCAACAACAGGTCCTTCAAGCCCTGCTGATGCCGGAACTATACAAAGGAGCACCATGCCGATGCAGAATAAAAAGAACTTTGTCTGCGCTTTTTGATCGAAGAGACTCATCCTATGTACTCGGCTTCCATAATTTAAGGAATTGTCGGATTTTCTAGGTCTAATCCAGATTAACCGAGGAATCGGGTCAGACACCATTCGAGCCTGTTATATGTTAGCATGGCACAAAGATGCATGGATATGTTTGGGTTACCAACAGAAACTATTGTTATTGTAGGCGGAGCTTTTGTTTTCTTTACCATTCTTCTCATTCTCTGGGGTCTGTATTTCAGAGGTGAGGCATAATGGCTGATGGAGCAACCATTGGAATTGTAGTAATATATTGTCTGGCAATGATTGGGATCGGGGGATGGGCATCCCGGAAGATAAAAAATACTGAAGATTATCTTGTAGCAGGCCGCTCTCTTGGATTCTGGGTATTTGTTCTTCTTATGATCGGAACTGTATGTTCCGGAATGTCTCTCCTTGGAGTCTCCGGGCTTGGATTTAAATTCGGATGGCCGACCATCTGGGAACAGATATTTGTTCCACTCTCGATAGCCTTTTGTATCATCTTCTTTGGAGTGAAACTGCATGCTATTACCCGTAACACCGGGTACATGACCGTGCAGGATTACCTGGCCCACCGATATGAAAGTCCGACCGCCCTTCGAACGTTGTCAGCAGTAGCAGGAATAATTGTATCGCTCATCTATCTGGTCGGACAGTATACTGCAATAGCTATCGTTCTTATGTGGCTTTTTGAGATTCCACTTTGGCTGGCACTAATCATTGCAACCCTTGTTGTAACGATTTATACGACCATCGGCGGTCTGTATGCTGTTGCCTGGGCCGCACTGATCCAGTCTTTTATTCTCATCCTTGGCGTTGTCATCATGGCACCGATCATTATCTTCTATGCCGGTGGGTTTACTCATGTCAATGAATTCATGGCATCAGTAAATCCTGATCTGGTTCAGCCCTGGATGGCGGGAGGGATGGTCTTTACTCCTGCATACCTGGTCTCTTTCGGAGTTTTATTGATCATCGGTCTTGCCTGTGCACCCCATGTCATTAATAATATCCTTGCCGTGAAAGATGCCCGGCTTTTTACCTGGGCTCCACTTCTTGGATTCCTTATCTATGGGGTCGTCATGTTTTTATTAAAATTTGCCGGATTTGCAGGCATCGTCCTTGTACAGGAAGGAGTATTCACTCTCCCGGATGTTCCAAATGCACAGGATTTTGTAATTCTATATGGAATACAAAATGCGATCCCCCATATTGCTCTGTGGTCTATCTTTGCCGTCATTGTACTTGCCGCGGTCATGTCAACTACTGACCGGCTCATGCTGACTATCGGTGCCATGTTCTCATGGGATATTTATAAGAAGATCATCAGACCAAATGCCCCAGATACGCAGGTTCTCCTCATGAGTAAGATAGTCGTCATTCTTTCAGCCCTGGTTACCATGATAATCGCATTAAACCCCCCGGAGATGCTCGCGTTCCTTATCTGGATGGGAATTGGTGTGATGCTCTCAACCTTTGCCGTTCCGCTTCTTGCCGGTCTATACTGGCGCCGGGCTACCCGGATGGGCGCAATCATCAGCATGGCAGCAGGTCTTGTATCTGCGGGAATATTCGGAGCATATTATCAGTACGTGGCTAAACTTCCGCTTCATTTCAGTTTTTATGCGGTAATTATCTCATGCATTGCAATGATTATTGTCAGCCTGTGCACGAAACAAACCAGTGAAAAAGTGCTTGACGAGACGAAAACCGGATGGTACATCCGCTGTCGCTGATAGTTTTATTTTCATTGTATACTCTTTTTTTTCTCCCGGTCCCATATTCCGATCATCGGGAATTATTAACTGAATGAGTAGAAGAACTATAAGTAAGACAATGGAACACCCATCAAAAACGTCTATCATAAAAGCTGCAGGACTGGTATTTGGTGATATCGGGACCAGTCCCATTTACACTCTTGCAGTTTTATTCCTCTTCCTTCCGCCCACTCCGGAAAATATCATGGGTGCAGTATCCCTGATCTTCTGGACGCTTCTCATCATGGTCACCGTTCAGTATACCTTCCTTGCCATGCGTCTTTCTGAAACCGGTGAAGGAGGCACTCTCGTCCTAAAAGGGATTCTTATTCCGCTTTTAAAGAAACCGAAGGGAGTGGCAGTATTTACCCTTCTTGCTACCCTTGGTATCTCTTTGATGATCGGTGAATGCGTTATCACTCCGGCGATTTCGATACTCTCCGCGGTTGAGGGCGTCCGGCAGATTCCCGGATTTGAACTCATTGCCCAGGACTGGCTGATTTTCCTTGCAATCCTTATTGCCCTGGGTTTATTTTTATTCCAGAAGAGAGGAACTGAAGGGGTTTCCCGGACCTTCGGACCGGTTATGGTCATCTGGTTTTTAACATTATTCATATCTGGTGCGATTTCAGTCGCTTTCAGCCCGGAGATACTTTTGGCCATCAATCCCATATATGCAGTAGAATTTTTTATCCATAATGGACTTCTGGGCTTTTTCTCATTATCCATGATTGTCCTGTGTGCAACCGGGGCTGAGGCATTATTTGCCGATATGGGCCATCTTGGCCGCGAACCCATTCAATATGCCTGGGGATTTGTTTTTATTGCGGTATTTTTCTCATATCTGGGTCAGGCAGCATATTTACTCAGGAATACGGATGTCATAAACCCCTTGTTTGAGATGATATTTTCATTATCTCAAATACTATACATTCCATTCCTGCTTCTCATGATTATTGCAACCATTATCGCTTCACAGGCGGTCATAAGTGGTATTTTCTCTATTATTTACCAGGCAATTACCACTCATCTTCTTCCCATGCTCCCGGTTGATTATACATCTGATGAACTCAGGACCCAGATTTACATCAACACCGTAAACTGGCTTCTTTGTATTGCGGTCATCTGCGTTCTTCTCATATTCCAATACTCAGAACGACTGGCAAGTGCCTATGGTCTTGCCGTGACCGGAACTATGTCCATCACCGGTTCATTTATGATTGCCATCTTCCTGCAACGCCGTAAATACCTCTATATGGGAATAGCAGTCATTGTGACGTTGGTAGATATCACCTACTTCCTGTCAACGGTATCCAAGATCACTCATGGTGGTTATTTATCACTCGTTATCGCAGCAATTCCATTTACCATAGTTATCATATACACCTCCGGACAGCGGGCGTTGTACCGGTCCATGAAACCGATGGGTCATGATCAGTTTATCAAGAAATACACCCGTGCATATAAAACAGCCCGCCATCTCCGGGGGACAGCCCTGTTCTTTGCCCGCTCTTTAGACCAGGTTCCGGCATACATCTCCCGGACGATGTTTAATAATGAGATAATCTATGAGGAAAATGTCATTATCTCTTTGGATATCAAGGATGAGCCATATGGATTTTCATGGCATTTCGATAAATCAATAGAACCTGGTCTTTCCCATCTCTCCATCAGTTACGGATACATGCAGATTATTGATCTGATGCGAATCATTCGTGATGCCGGAATAGAAGAGAAGACAATCTTTTACGGGATGGAAGAGATTGTCACCCGGAATATTATCTGGAAAATATTTAGTGCCATTAAGAGACTTTGTCCATCATTTGTCCAGTATTACCGGTTACCTTCCCATAAGGTTCACGGGGTAATAACCCGGGTGGAACTCTAAATGTCCATACATTTCCGTTCACTCCTTTTTTGAATTAATTGCTTCCTGGTCAGCCAGATATGGAGGATACACAGGGTACAAAACGCCCCCCATATAAATGAATGATTCCGGATTGATATGCATTTACCATAAAGACCAAAGGTCAACGGGGTGATGATACCTGGTTCAGTAATTTCAAAACCGGAGACAATCATGAAAACTGTACAGGCCATGAGAGCATAAGCAACCAGGTAATGAACGTCCCATCTGTTCATGTTAATCTTACATTATCTGATAGAAGCGGATAATTTATTGCTGCATATGTCAAGATATGATATTCAGGTGATTCACAAATGTGCACCGTAGGCGGACCTGTTGATATCGAATTTGATGAAGGATTGAAAGCAAAGAATTACAAGTGTAAAGACTGTGGCGGCAGTTTTAGTTCCCTTGGTAAGAATATCAGATGTCCTACCTGTGGTTCTGATAACTGCGTTCCGACATGAATGTTCTTTTACAGGAAGGGTATCTCTGTATCCAGACCCCACAGTCATTTCTATTGATAGGAAGGGTTCTCTCCCCCTTTCATCTTTTTATCGAAACGTACGGCGATGAATATTGTCACTATCTGGAAGAGGGAGATCTGGTTGTGGTTTCTGCACCTGAAGGAGGGGAGATTGGACAGGCGATGATACTTTTAGAACTCATCCGGAAGTATCATGCTCCCCTGGTAGTCCTCCCCAAAGGACATCCGGGGAGTAAACGACTTACCATGGTTGTGTCTGCCGGAGATCATATCGAGATAAACTGCTCAATACAGAGGGGGACCCATCCTCAACAACACCTGCTCTGTGGTTCTGAAGATTTGGCAGGAATAGTACTGAAACGATCAGAAATGGGAGTTGAGATTATCGGCGGAGATCAGATGGCCATAACGTCACTGGATCGGATGATTATTCCTTCTCTTTCCTGACAGAATCCTCATTTTTAAATATTGTTGTGAACCCTTCGGATATACTTTTTATTTTTCTTTTCTGATTATAGAGCACGATGCGGGTGTGAACGTAAATGATCGCGATGACAAGAAGTAAATCTACCACTCCAATCAGAGCGATGGGGAGATTGAACCCAAAATGGGAGAGTGCATATGCATCGATCATGGGAACCATCAGGATGCCTGCAAGGAAACAGAGTATCCCCGTTATTACAACCATTCCATCGTTAAAGTTCATATAATTACTCTTATGTGATGTATTCGGTATTGTAGGTATTGAACGAAATGTTTCAATAACCCTTTTTTTAATGGGGTATGTCCTTAAGCTTAAAATAGGAGATCTTAAGTTTATTTATTGGCCGTATAAGGGTTAAAATCGAAAATTAATTGCCAGAGGAAAGGGCGCATATTTTAACAGAAATTGATCTTCAATTTGCTTTTACATTGGAAAAATACGGTCTAATCACATCATCATATCCGGACGCTATTCAATCGATCTATGAGGCAGGACAGATGGTAGCTTGCATAGTGTTTTGATAATACAGGGCCGTTATTGATTACCAATTATTTCTGATTCTTATTTTTTATCTGATTAATCTGATTATTCTGAATATGTTAAATATGATGATATACAACTGATATGAAGAGTATGGCCAAAGAAAAACCGGAAGATGATAAGCATACTGACCGCAATTTCTGTAGTTGTGACCAGAAGACGACATACAAGGTTGAATCCATTCTCACGATTGATGAACGGGGTCAGATGGTCTTACCAAAAGATATCAGGGAACGTGCCGATATTAAACCTGGAGACAAACTGGCTCTCATCAGCTGGGAGAAAGAAGGTACTATCTGTTGTATGGCACTGATGAAGGCAGAAAACCTGAGCGGGATGGTAAAAGATATCCTCTCTCCACTCATGAATGATACCGGAGCATAACATGAAAACATCATGCTGTTGTTCATGTTCAGAACCGGAGACAGCCTGTTCTTATTCAATACCTCAAACAGACTCAAATATTACTATTGCAAACAGAATTGATCATATCCTGGCCAGATGGGGATATAAACGCTCAGGTCATATTGTTCGACCAGGCCTTTATCGATTGGGCAATCCTGATGTTAATTCACCGGTCTTTGCATCTGCAAATTACACTATCAGCTTTGATACTCTTCGATTAAACCTGAAGGGATTTGATGCATACATCCTTGTACTGGACACAAAAGGGATTAATGTCTGGTGTGCAGCAGGAAAAGGGACCTTTGGTACTGATGAACTGGTAAAAAGAATTGAATCAACAGGGCTGTCTCACATTGTTTCCCATCGGAAGATTATCGTCCCACAATTGGGTGCGCCCGGGATATCTGCGCATATGGTTAAACAGAGATCCGGGTTTACGGTTGAATATGGTCCGGTACGGGCCGCTGATCTTCCTGAATATATGAGAACCGGGAAGGCTACCTCTGAAATGCGTAAGGTATCCTTTCCTATACAGGATCGGCTTGTATTAATACCAATAGAACTGGTACATGTTGCCATTCCGACCATCATGATCTCTATTATTCTTTGGTTGTTAGCAGGACCAGTGGCCGGAGTTGCTGCAATCGCTGCTGTCGTAACCGGTACTGTCCTCTTTCCAATACTCCTACCCTATCTCCCGACTCAGGACTTCTCAATGAAGGGATTTATTCTGGGAGGAGTATGTGCAGTTCCATTCTCGGCGATGTATGCACAATCAGCAGATCTTCCGGAATGGGCACTGGCTGCAGGAGCAATTGTCCCTCTTTTGATTATTCCTGCAGTTGTTGCATACCTGGGACTCAATTTTACCGGGTCCACGCCATATACTTCACGAACCGGGGTGAAAAAGGAGATATTCAGATATGTTCCCATAATGGCCGCCATGACAGGTATCGGGGCGGTCATTGGAATAGTTCTTGGTATTTTTCGATTAGCAGGAGTGATCTGATGTTTCATTCATATCTTGACAACTCTTTGAAATTTTATAAGGATAAATGCATCAACTGTAAACGATGCACCGAAGTTTGCCCTCATGGTGTGTTTTCTGCTGGAAAATCTCATGTTAATCTTGTATATCAAGTCCGATGCATGGAGTGTGGTGCATGTGCATTGAATTGTCCGGTTCAGGCAATTGAGGTTGAGAGTGGTATGGGATGTGCCTGGGCAATGATCAGTGCTGCTCTTCGGGGGAGAGATATGGATAGTGGTGAGTGCAGTTGTGGAGGAGATGCAGGGTCTTGTTGTGGTATGAAATAGAATGGATAGGCTGTTGCAGTAAAATCTTATAAAATATTGACGGTTTCTATTTGATTCGAAGGGGACCTCTTTGTGTCCTATTCAGCTCATCTCATAAATATGACAGAAATCTCATTAAAACAGAAGTAACATCTCTCATTTTTAAGAATTATTAATTTTAAGTGCCGACTCACTCCTTCAAAATTGAAATTTCTGCTATTCAATTTATAGAACAAGAACTCCGCCAGGTTTGACATTCTCGTCTATCCATCTAATAATTTCATCTCGTACACCACGGAATGCTGATAATTTCTCTTCATCAGATCCGGTCACTGAAGATGGATCAGTAAAACCCTGATGGATTGTCTTCTCTGCTCCGGGAAAAACTGGACAGACTGATTTTGCCCCATCGCAGACCGTAACAACGAAATCAATATCAGTATCGAAAAATTCCAGGAGCGGTTTTGAACGATGATGTGATATATCAATGCCAATCTCATCCATGACCTCTATGGCAAGAGGATGAACATGGGTAACTTCAGTCCCTGCGCTATATGTAGTATACTGATCTCCATATCGGTTTTTGAGATATCCTTCGGCCATTTGTGATCTGGCGGAGTTATGGGTACAGATAAACAAAACAGTCGGTTTATGCATGATAGGAGTATATTACGTGAGCATTATAGCCATATGAGGATTTTCTCAATAGTCTCTATAGATATCATATGACCATCGAAATATTGAACTTCTCATCAGGGAGATAAGATGTACCATGAAAAAGGCCGCTTGCAGCACGAATTGTGCAGACCCTGCAATACCAGCCAAAATACCTCCTGAAGTTCTGGAACCTCTTATGACAATAGGTGGTCTGGAAGGATTATCAAACCAAATCATGCCCAGGAATGCGATTATGCAAAACGTCTCTCTCTTTAAAGCATTATCAGACCCGTTTCGGATAAATATCCTCTCTATGCTTTCAATTCAGCCTCTTTGTGTCTGTATTATCAGGGAGTTACTGAAAATATCTGATACACGACTTTCATATCATTTGAAAAAATTAAGTTCGATGGGGTTGATCGAAGGAACATCCCAAGGAAACTATATCATATATGAACTGACTGATCTCGGAGTAAAAGCATTGTCTCTCTGTTCAGAAGAAAAGAAAAAAAGACCTTAAGGGAAAATTTATTTATAGAATAATTTTTCTCTAAAAAGGGTATGTCTTTTTTTTCGTTGGTTTTCATCCTATTACCGAACTTACCGGAGATATCATAGAATGCTTTGTGATTTGACCCTTTCATAAAATTCAAATAATTTTGAATCATAATTGTGTATCATGAGTAACACAGAACAGGCATTCCCGAATCCCCCACACAAATCAAAAGGCCTTGGCTTTTTTGAAAAGTATCTCACCATCTGGGTTTTGATCTGTATCGCCCTTGGAATTCTCCTGGGCCGGTTTGCACCACATGGAGCACAGTACCTTGATGGCCTTTCCATTTATATCGGAGAAGCTCCTGTCATATCTATCCCTATTGCCCTCTGTCTGTTTTTTATGATGTATCCTATTATGGTAAAGATCGATTTTGCCGAAGTACTCAAAGCTGGGAGGAATATCAAACCTGTAACTCTGACCCTCTTTGTGAACTGGGCAATTAAACCATTCTCCATGTATATCATTGCCTCATTTTTTCTTGGGTATCTGTTTCTTCAGTTTATCGGTCCAGATGCATTGGATCTTGTGAAGATGCCATTTGGAGTGGATCTTCCTGTTGGGGCTACATATGGAGATGGAACCGTTGTCATGGAGAATGGGGTAAAGATGCTGGAAATTCCCCTCTGGAGGAGTTACCTTGCCGGGTGTATTCTGCTTGGCATCGCCCCCTGTACGGCAATGGTTCTGGTCTGGGGATATCTGGCGAGAGGAAATGACGGCCATACTTTGGTCATGGTCGCAATAAACTCCCTTTCGATGCTCTTCCTGTACGGCCCTCTTGGAGGATTCCTTCTCGGTGTTGGACAGCTCCCGGTGCCATGGGAGGCTTTGGCATTATCAATCGCAATTTATGTTGCTCTTCCCCTTATCTGTGGATATCTATCCCGAATTCTTCTCATCAAATATAAAGGAGAAGAATGGTTTAAGACAAAATTTATGCATCTTCTCACCCCGGTGACTATTATCGCCCTGTTAGTCACATTGATCTTGCTCTTCAGTTTTAAGGGAGAGGTCATCCTGAATGATCCTCTCACGATTCTCTGGATTGCAATTCCACTTTTTATTCAGACAATACTCATCTTTTCTTTAGGATATATCCTTTCAAAAGCATGGAAATTCTCGTATGAAGATGCCGCCCCTACTGCCATGATTGGGGCATCCAACCATTTTGAGGTTGCTATTGCTACGGCAACCATCCTTTTTGGTCTTTCTTCAGGAGCAGCCCTTGCAACGGTGGTCGGAGTGCTTATAGAAGTCCCGACAATGCTTACCCTTGTAAATATGTGTCTTCGGACCAGAGGATGGTTCCAGTTGAGGTCTTAATCCGAGGTAAACTTTTTTAGGGGTATGAATAGTTCAAAAAAGTTTTTACTAAAAAAAAAAAGAAACCTGCTGCAATGGGGAAGTCTTTTGCTCTTTCCGGACATGGCTATTCATTAGGAAAAGAGCATCCTATCTTTTCCAGCACCTGAATCAGTTCTTTCCATTTTTTTGGATTCACCCCTTTCAAAGCCCGCATCAATTCTTCTAGATGAATAATTCCGGCCTTCTCTTTATCACAGGTCTTACCAAACCGGGGAGCACGACAATTATGACATATAGAAAGAGCAAACCTGCTTAATGCCTCCTGGTCCAGAATCTGACCAGAAATTTCAGATGCAGCAGCGTCAGTTGATCCACATGGAGATCCCCGGATTGTTTTGCACCAAACAATGCGATCTCCATCCATCACCAGGTAGAAGACCGGTCTGCCAAACACCTTCGCATATTCATTTACCTGACAGAACTTCGTATTGGGCAGTACTGAACACATCGTTTCCGGACCTATAACAGCCGGATTGAATTCATGTGCCTGAGCAATGAAACCTGGTCCGAGATTTATCCCAAGCAGGGCCGGAATGCCGGTCCGGATAAGTTCCATGGCGATATCCGGATGCCGGAGATAGGAAATGTACAAATCACAGGGAGGAATGGTAAGTTCTATTTCATCGACTACTGGTGAAGAAGGGTAAGGCAGCAGGATCCATTCAGTAGGAAATCGTCTTCGTATCTGCTCAAATGCCCGCTCTCCGTACTGCCCGTCACTGACTATCCCTATCTTCAAACGAATCAGTATAGAATTGGTGGGCAATTTCAATAAAGTTTGAGATATGAAATAACCAAGTCAGTGCTCCGCCAGGATTTACAATGTCATATATCAACGGGGTAATTTCATACCGGAAAGTCCGGAATATTGCCAATTTCACTTCATCCGAACCCGTGACTTTTAATGTATTAGTAAATCCCTGATGGATGGTTCGCCTCGCTCCGGGAAAACCGGACAGACTGCCTTTGCCCCATTGCAGGCCGTTATAATAATATCAATATCTGTATCAAAAAATTCAAAGAGTGATTTTGATCGATGATGAGATATTTCTATACCAATTTCTTCCATTACTTTAATGGCAAGAGGATGTACGCTGGTTACTTCTGTTCCTGCGCTATATATGGTATACCGATCTCCGTGCCAGTTCCTGATATACCCCTCGGGTATCTGTGACGGGCAGAGTGATGAGTACAGATAACCAAAACGGTCGGCTCATTCAAGAAATGAATTATCTTATAAAATCCGTATTTTAAGAAAAGAGTGTCATTATCTAGGGAAAAATCCAGATACCGCTTCTGTATCCCTTTTTTCCTGATACCATTTCGTGAATATTTCTGTATATGACGCAATGTCAAAAGAACCTACAGTACATTATCCCCAATGAAAACCGCTGGATAATGTATATAGATATTATCGTTAAATTTCGTCTTATACTCGGTAAACAGTATATTGTTCAAAGAACTGTTGTACAGATCATAAAATGAAACGGAAATATCCTGATTTCTCGCGAAATAGCATACACCAGCACAACCTATGTTTTTTCGAACTCCATATGGTTCAAGAAAGTTTGTAATACCTTGAGTGAAAATCTATAGAGAGTTTAGGTCACATTTGTGATTATCACCTATGTGGAGCTTTCTAAATGAAACAAAATCATCTTAAGATAACCGGAGCACTTATTTTGTGTGCTCTGTTTCTCACTCTCTTCGCAGGATGTACCGGAACCAGTCTGGATAATGAATCGTCGGTGAAAAATGAAGTACCGAATGATGCTGCGTTGCCGGATATTACCAAGGTTGAACTCTACCATTTCCATGGAAATCAGCAGTGTTATTCCTGTGTACTTCTCGGAGACTTAGCAGAGAAAGTAGTAAAAAAGAACTACCCGGATGAACTCGCATCAGGAAAACTAGTATTTGGTCATATCAATGCAGAGGATCCGGCAAACCGCTATCTTGCACAAAAATATGAAGTGGTCTCTTCTTCACTCATGATTGGGGTATACACGAAAGACTCATTTACCAAACAGGATCTGGTTGGTCTCTGGTACAGGCTTGGAAATGAAGAAGAATATTCTGATTACCTGACTGGAATACTGGATCCAATTTTAAAGGGAGGTCAATCTTGAGCGATCTGATGTCTTTCATGGAAGCGATGGGAAGTAGCGATATTCCTCTTGTAGCTGCCTTTTTCATTGGGCTTATGATGGCGATTAGTCCCTGTCCGCTGGCTACGAATATCACTGCTATCGCCTATATCTCCCGAAATCTCTCATCCGGAAAGTATACCTTATTCGTAGGCTCTCTCTACACAATCGGCCGTGTTCTTGTGTATGTTGCCATTGCAGCACTTATTGTCCTTGGTGGCCTGAAAGTACAGTCCATTTCGCTCTTCCTCCAAGAGTACGGTGATCTCCTGTTAGGACCGATACTCTTGATCTGTGGTATTCTCATGCTCGAAGTAATTCCTCTCAGCATGAAATTTGAGCATGAAGGCCTTTCAGAGCTGAAAGAAAAATTATCAAAAAAATTTTTAGACAAAGGCTTTTTCGGAAGTTTTCTCCTGGGAATTTTGTTTGCACTCAGTTTCTGTCCGTTTAGTGCAGTCCTCTTCTTTGGTATGCTGGTCCCGCTTGCATTAAGCGTTCAGGATCCGATAGGTGTCCCGCTCGTTTTTGGTCTGGCAACCGGTCTTCCTGTTATCATTTTTGCAGCTCTTCTCTCCACCGGTGTTGGCAGATGTGGAGCAATGATGAACAAGGTTCAGACAGCAGAAAAGATATTCCGTCGAGCTGTTGCTGTACTCTTCATTATTATTGGGGCATACTATACAGTACAGGCATATCTTCTGTAATTATTGCAATTATGAGGAAAAAATCTCTCTTTTTCCGGAAATTATATATATGATTCAAAATATATTGAAACTTAGTCAGATGAGAGTTCACAGAAAATATTCCCTGTTCTTAGAATATTGGATGTCTTCACATCTGTCTTCCTCATCAGATATCTCATCTGAAATTTTTCAATTTCCACGTATTGAAGGAGTTAACGCATGAGTAATTTAAACGCCAGATCTAGAAAATTTGCCTTTATCATTATTATTACTGCTGTTTTATTTCTCTGTACAGCCATCCTTACCTGTTCAGCATCAGAAACAACAGATGATGGTTCTTCAGCAGTTGAAAAAGTGGAAGTCTATCATTTTCACTTAAAACACCAGTGTTACAGTTGTATCCGTCTTGGAGAACTTGCAGAACAGACGGTGAATAAAAACTTTGCAGATGAACTTGAATCCGGAAAATTAGTATTTGGCCATGTAACCGTCGATGATCCAAAAGATAAGGAGATAACAAATAGATATGGTGCATCCGGATCATCTCTCATGATTGGGGTATACACTCCTGACGGGTTTAAGGCCGAAGAAGATACCAGAGTCTGGTACAAACTTGGAAATCCTGATGAATATGAAGCATATCTGAAAGACCTGATAGAAAAGAGACTTTCAGGTAATATGAATTAAGGGTACGATGGTTCATTCATCATCTCTAAACCAATTTTTTTCCCTTGTCTTTCTGGGACTTGTTCTTGCCTTTTGTATTGCACCGGTATCTGCAGCTATATTTTCGATAAATGGAAGTGAAATTGATTCAGAATTATTATCTGATCTCATACGGTCAGATTCATCCCTGATTGGAGGTGATCTCCCACCGGGAACAGTTATCTTCTTCTGGAATACTCATTGTGGCGGTTGCCATATGGCATGGGATTTTCTGGATGAGTTCATACCAGAACACCCGGAGATGAAACTATTGGATTATGATCTCTATAACAGCCCGGAAAATCGGACGATATTCGAACAGTATAAAACAACATATCACCGAACCCACCTGTCTGTACCTTCCATGATGATAGGAAATCTTACCCTTGAAGGGACTCAGGATATCAGCAATCACCTGGGAGAAATATTAGAACTTCAGCAGAATATGCATGAAAGTCAAGGATTTTTATCCACTTTTTTTGCATTGTTCAGAAATCTCAAACTCTTTTAATTTTTCAGATTATCCGTCTAGAAGAAACTTATTCAGATCCTGAAACGGCATCATATGACATGCAACGGTTCTCTCTTACCATCGCCGGTTTGATTTTCATCTGTGTATTGGTGTTATCGATATCAGCATTTGGCGCTAAACCAGTATGTGTGCCCTGTGGTGACACTTGTTATGATCCCAGTAAACAATCGTGCTGTCAAGGGCAGGTATACGACGGTCTTCATTTTGGAGTATGCGGGGATACCTGCTATAATATGGAAAGCCAGGTCTGTTGTAACACAATCGTGGTGAATGGAAGCCGGTGTCTTCCGACTTGTGGTAATTCGTTTTATAATCCCACTAATCAATCATGTTGCCTTGGTGAACCAAAAGACGGACTACTCTGGGGTGTATGCGGGGGAGTCTGTTATGATTTGACCAGTCAGAGTTGCTGTAATAACCAGATCTATGATGGGTTCGGATGGCAGACATGTGGTGACACGTGTTATAATACGAAAAATCAGTCTTGTTGTCTTGGTGAAGTGTATGATGGAAAAGGGTTCACTGCTTGTGGTGATACGTGTTATAGTCCAAAAACTGAAACCTGTTGTAAAGGGAAGGTCCTTGAAGGTAAAGTTGAGTGCGTATACTAACCCTTCTTTCATGAAAATTTAAAAAATTTTTGAAAACTAGAACTATTCTGTTTTTTCTCTCTTCAGATGAGAATTCCCATATTCGAGAGTACCTGGAACAACACTCCGGCAAGGACTGCAACCCCGAGGACCGTGACCACGAATGCTGCAACCAGTCTTTTTTCAAAGATAGAGGCAAGAAGCGTAACTTCCGGGATACTTGCCCCGGCACCGCCGATAATGAGCGCCATAACCGCACCGATTCCCATCCCCTTTTCAAGGAGGACGGCACTAATCGGGATGATCGTTTCAGCTCTGATGTACATCGGTACTCCGATGACTGCTGCGACCGGGATAGCAAGTGGGTTGTCAGGTCCTGCGGCGGCTACAATGAGTTCCTCTGGAATAAAACCATAAATAAAGGCTCCTATTGCAGCACCAAGAATCAGATATGGGACAATCTGCCTGAATAGGGTGAAGGCAAAGGTGAGTGCCCGGGAAAACCGGGTTTTATGCACTGAATTTTCGGAATATTCACCGTTACAGCAACATCCCTTCTCCAATGTTACTGCTTTCACATACCTGCCATATCCGGCACGTTCGAGGAGGATACCCGAGATAACGGCGATAGAAAATGTGATAATGGTATAGATCAGTGTTGGCACAACGCCAAAGAGTGCCAGGATAAGAAAAAAAATGACCGGATTTAAGAGAGGTGACGCGATAAGGAATGAATATGCAATTCCGAATGGAACCCCGACATCAAGCAGTCCAACCAGGATAGGGATGGTTGAACAGGAACAGAAAGGGGTAAGTGCCCCAAAAAATGCCCCGAAAATGTTACCCACTCCCCGGCGCTTACTTGTCAGAACATTTCGGATCTTTTCCTCCGGTACGTATTCCCGAATCAGACCGACCAGGAAACTGATCCCGATAAATAAAATAACCAGTTCAACAGTTATAATGAGAAAAAACTGACCCGCGGTGAAGAGATCATTGATGGCAGTCATGGTCATCTCCACCAGTTAATAGACTATTCAGTTCTCTATTCAGTGAGCTATCGCTTGTATGGGCACAAAATAGAGGCCCTAAAGACGTTACATACAATGACATGATATCTAAAGATACGATTTCGTAGATCTGCAATGCATTACCTAACCGGAAATCTCCGGATTGTTACAATTCAGAAAAGAACAGGTGGATCAGCACCCCAGCCCATACACCATTGACAGAGAGCCACGATAATTCCTTCAGAAGTTTAAAAACCAAAATATCTATTGATTTGTTCGTTATTTATAAGTATCTATTTCATATTTGTTTGAACTATCAAAGTTCTCAAGGTGTGAATTAAAACAAATGTGTATTCTGATCGTATTCTAAATAATTATGGATATCTAAGAACCTTAGAAATAATTTTGAGATGAGATATCGAGGATTGGATCTGACAATCTGGATAGCCATGAATCAAGGAGATTCCATAAAATTTTAGGTGCTTACGATACATTACTATACATGGCTGAGAAGAAAAGTTTCATGGAACGCATATTCGGTAAAAAAGATTCATCTTGTTGTTGCTGTGGTCCGAAGATTGTTCCAAAAGAAGGTTCCTGCTGTTCATCTAAAGAGAAGAAAGAAGCGAAAGAATAATCATTTTTTGCCATTCCTGGTATTTTTGTCAACGAATTATTAAAGTGATATCGGGAAGAGTATCTGTTTCATAACCGCCAGAATACATGTAGTAATCCCAATAAGAATCTGGGGAAGTGTATAGTACGTAAAAATCTTTTTTACTTCATCGCCGGTTTCCCATGAAGCAGTCAGAAACTAGGGATCAGTGACAAAACATATCACTCCGGCTCCGGCTATGATGAATGAAAACAACGTCAGAGGGTTCATCAGTGCTGGAATACTGGTTCCAGCAAGGAGGATGGCGGTTGTTGACGCAGTTACGATATGTTATTCCTGTGCCATCTGGACAAGGGCCGCAAGGATAAATGGGGTCAGCATGAGCAAAATTGCCGGTGTTTGAGAGATAAGAGGAGTGCATCTTCTGCAAATGATGAACTCATGATGACTTATCCGAGGGCTCCGGCACCACAGATATCATTAAATATTGTTATTATTTTGAAAAGAATTTCTTATTTACGCGCAGATATTCCAAAATTATTTAAAATAGCTATTGTTATATAGTTCAAAGATCCACTTCAATAAATGTTGAAACATTCTGATGAAATATCAGAGATCATTTGAGATGAACAAATCATGCCATTTATAATGCCATTCTTTGGATTTCCCATTTATTACATTATTGGGATAATGGTTGTCTGTGCAATTATCATGCTCCTGATGATGCTAATTATGCGAAGAATGTCCGTGCGTGGTGGATGTTGCCCCTACTGCTGCGTTCTTCAAAAAGAACAAGATGATCAAAAGATAATTGAGAATCAGTGATACCAATGATAGAAATTATTACCGGAGCATTACTTCTGGGATGGACAACCCTCGTTGCATATCTCTCCGAGCATGTTGTCACGTGCCTTATCCCGGCTTTTTTTATTGCCGGTGGCATAGCTGCATTTGTCAAAAAGGATGCTATCCTGAAATACTTCAGCCCTGATGCAAAGAAATCGGTGAGTTATGGCATTGCATCGGTATCCGGAACCGTTCTAGCAGTCTGTAGTTGTACCATACTGCCAATGTTTGCCGGAATTCTTAAAAAAGGAAGTGGCATAGGTCCGGCAATCACATTCCTCTATGCCGGTCCGGCAATCAATATCCTTGCAATAGTCTATTCGGCGAAAGTCCTTGGTCTTGATATTGGAATTGCCCGTGCTGTCTCTGCAATTCTTCTGTCAATTGTCATTGGTCTTATCATGGCAACAATTTTCAAAGAGCATGATAATGAAATCCGTGCAAATGCAAAAAAGAACCCCCGTCTTTCTTCAGGCGGAGAAGAACGACCCAAATGGATTATCCCGGCATTTTTTATCTTTCTGATTGCAATCCTGTTGGTCGGAACATCTCAACTAGATATCTTTATCCGGCTTCTAATTGTCTACTTCCTCTCCATGGCGGTTGCATTCCTGCTCATCTACTATTTCAGCAGAGATGAGGTAACCGAATGGGGATACGAAATCTGGGATCTGACCAAAAAGATCTTTCCCATCCTCGTAATCGGAACCTTTGTTCTCGGGGTGCTTTCCTACTTTATCCCACCAGAGACCTTTAAGCCATTTATTGGTGATAATTCGTTCCTTTCTAACTTTATTGCAGCCATTATCGGTGCAATCCTCTATATGCCAACCCTGCTTGAAGTGCCGGTTATAGGGACGACCCTAGGGTACCTTTCAGGGAATATGGCGAAAGGACCAGCTCTCTCTCTCCTATTGACTGGTCCATCCATCAGTCTGCCGAGTCTAATGGTCCTCACCAGGGTGATGGGTGCAAAGAAGACAGGAGTGTATGCTGTTCTGGTCGTTATATTCTCAACCCTCGCCGGATTCGTATTCGGAAACAGTGGGCTCTGATTTGAATGGCTGCAGATAAACCCTGTTGTCCGGCGGATGCACTCCGGAGGATTCGGATGATCCCGGTAAACGGTATCCCAACCGGTATTACCATGCTGGATGAGATAATCGCTGAGGTAAAAGAGATGAAACTTACTTCTGTGCAGCAGATCAAAGAAACTCTTCTCAAGAAGGTGAAGGTATACAATTACATCTCTAAAGGGGCTGAGGAGATGTATGCGAACGCGATTGTTGCGGAGTACAATAAATTCTGATACATGAGTGTATGAAACCTGCAGTATCTCATAGCCTGATCCCCATTCTTCGAATGCACCAGTTTACGCTCATGAGATCTGCAAGAATTCCTCTCAACATTTTTTGTGATACTATGACACACACAACAACCCCTGAAAAAATACGAACTGAAGCGTTGACCCTCAGCTTGATCCTTGCGCTAAAGGGATCACCGATTGGAGTAAAAATTGTTCAGGCTCCCGGTGCACCCCCATTTGCCGGAGATCAGACACCAATGCGGTTTTGCCAGGCATTAATGCGGGCTCGGTATGGAGAAAAAAGTATCATCACCGAGGAAAATATTACCTGTCCGGCTGCTGCCCGTGCGTTCGGGTTCAAACCGCTTCCTGAACCGCTCCGGACCGGTAAAGGCCTGGTTGGCTTTGGAATTGTTTCAGATGAGAAGGTTGCCCAGCATATGTTTGAAGGGATGACTATTCTGCCCCTGGATTCTGTCAGGCAGCTTAAAATCTTCCCTCTGGATTCTGCTGATGAGGTGCCTGATATTATCATCATCGAAGATGAACCTGAGAGACTCATGTGGATTGCCCTTTCCTATCTCCATGCCCACGGGGGAAAACGGGTCCAGGGTTCTACCGCTATCCTGCAGGCTACCTGTGTTGACTCCTGCATTATTCCGTTCCTTGAAAACCGGTTGAATTATGGACTTGGATGCTATGGCTGCCGGGATGCAACGGATATGGGGTCTGGGGAAGCGATCATCGGGTTCCCGGCTGATGATCTTGCTGCGATGGTTTCCCATCTTGAATACCTGGCAAAGAAAGCCCTACCCCATTCACGGGAGAAACACGCATTCGGTGCATTTACAAAGGATCATGCCGGGACAGGGTGTGCCTCGCTCTAAACAAAAGATGATATTCATAGAGAACATAACTGTTTCAAATAAAGGTGAAATATGAAACTCGAAGTGTTAGGAACCGGCTGTACGAAATGCAAACGTATGTATGATAATGTAACTGAAGCGGTAAAAAAATCAGGTGTTCTGGCTGAAGTAACGAAAGTTGAAGCACTGGAAGAGATTGTAAGCAGGGGTGTCATGATGACTCCGTCTCTGTTCCTGGACGGCGAAGAAGTTGTTGCCGGTCGGGTTCCCACTGTTAATGAGATTATCGAAATCATCAAGGAGAATGCATAATGGGAGAGCAAGCCCCCTGTACCTGTGGAAGTAACGAGAAGAACCGATTGATTTTTCCCTGCTCCGGGCAGGCAAATACCGGGCAGATATCAAATCAGGCTGCTATTCAGCTATCTGACGAAGGATATGGCAGCTTTGTATGCACGGCCCTGCTGGCATCTGGATCAGAGTCTCTGGCTGAACGTGCACGGAATGTACATGAAGTCGTTGCTATTGACGGATGTGGGATGGATTGTGCACGAAAGATAGCTGAGCAAGCGGGAGTTCCGGTTCATCAGCATCTGGTTGTAACCGATCTTGGTATCGAGAAAAATTCCTCTGACCGATCTTTTACAAAAGAACAGGTTGAGTCTATTGTCTCTGCCGCCTGGAAAGGAGAAGGAAAAATCCAGGAATCTAATTCTGAAAAGAAGGTTCCTTCCGGCGGGTGTGGCTGCAGCGGTAACTGCTCCTAATCATTTTTTATGCACCTGGATTCTGACACTGCTTTGGTGACCTGCTCAGGAATATCCAATACGGGCAAACTTACGACAAAGGTAAGTGATGCGCTCCACCGGAGATGTCCGGGTATAATTGAATGTTCTCTTGCTGCACGAAGTGATCCAGAAAAATTACGTGATGTTCTCGCCCATGCAAAGAGAATAGTTATTATTGATGGATGTTCTGACTGCTGCGGGAGGAAAAAACTTAAGGAGCATGGGTATGATCCGGACATTCATGTCATTGCCACTGAGTGTGGTATTGTAAAGAATGGTATGGAAGATCCGCGATTTGACGAGATTGAACTTTTGACATCTGTTGTGAGGGAAAAACTCCGGTGAACCTTCCTCCGGCGATAGTCTCTTATTTTTTTATCAATGCCTATTCAAGGTCCGAGAAAAGATATCCTCATCCCTCTTCTGCTACTTGCTGTAATTACCTCCATTATGATCCTGTCAGGCGGATGCGGATGCAACCAGATATTTACCCTTGAAAATCTCTCTCTTCAACATAATAGTTCATCATTATTTATCCTCCCTCCAAAAGCACTAGAAGTATATCATTTCCATGAAACCCATCAATGTTATCCCTGCCGGGTGCTTGGAGAACGTACTGAAGAGGCCATGAATAAATCATTCATGCAGGAAATTGATGAAGGGAAGATCATTTTCAGACATGTGAATGTTGACCTCCCGGAGAATGCAGACATTGTCTCCAGGTTCGGGACGACCTCGTCTTCGGTGATGATTGGATATATAGATGATACCGGATTTCATGCAGAGAACCAGATACAACTCTGGTATAAACTCAGCGATAAAAAGGCATTTGGAGAGGAGTTATCCAGAGCAATCATTGATAGAATGACAATATACGAACAATGATGTCAGTTCCATAATCTACCATGGCAAAAGGATAGATTTCACTATCCCAACCACCATTCTCTCCCTTCATAGATTCTGATACCCTTTTACCACCGAATCAGTTATATGAATAATGTCACTGCTTCCTGTTATTCCGATATCACCGATAAATAATGCAGGATACGATATTTTCGAATAATTGAACTGGTTTTTATATTCGGTAAATAATTGACGGTTCTCTTCATCATATACAAGATTCCGGAATTCGATCAGGACAGAAGGATTTTTCCGTTCATATGATTGAAGGAACTGAAGTACATCTTTACAGCTGCCACAACCGGAACTATAAAAGAATTGTATCTGGATGGGAGAATTTTCATGAAAAATTGAATTATGTGTAAATATTTTCGTAACTTCATCTCGCGTGATTTCAGTCCCGTCCTTTTGAAATATCGCTCCCGAGCATGCCGGGATGAGCATGAGAATTACCAAATTTACGAGAAGAATCAGACTGTACATACCACGTTCAATCTTTTCCATATGCATACCTGTTTCACCATTTATCGGCTGAAAATTTAGAGAAATACATCCATCAGGATGATTATCCCCATAATAAGCATGATAACTCCTATGATAATTCGAAGCAGGCTCTTCCTTTCATCTCTCCATGAATTCAGTCTCTCCGGAGAGAGCCCGAAGATGACCAGGAGAAGTATTGTAATAAGCGGTATAACTACAACGAAATTATATGCAAGAAGATAAAATAAGCCCGATTGGAAATCCTGGTATATCATTCCGAGAATTGAGATATATATCCCGACCGTGCAGGCCATACCATATAGACCGGTCAGGGCACCAACGATGAATCCGGCAGGAACACTTGCAATCTTCAGGTATTTTGAAATGGAACTTTTCTTCGACTGGGGAATGGAGAAGAGTGCTTTCGGATTTTTAACAAGGCCGTCTTTTATCTGGAACAGTCCGGCAATGATCGCGATGATTCCGGCAACGATGAGAAATATCTGTGCAACTCCCGGAATCTGAATAGCTGAGAAAATTGCAAATCCAGATAAGACCCTGACCAGATAAAATGCCAGGATGTACGCAGATCCTACCAGGAGAATCGTCTTCCTGGAGTCCGATGCCATAAGTGAGACCAGCAGAAGGGCAAGAACCAGGAGACCACAGGGATTGAATCCTTCTCCCAGAGCAGCCAGGAGGAGGATCACGGGATTCACTGTGATGGTTTCTGAACCTGAAGTCCTATTTTCATTAAATTCAGATGCACCATGAGTCTTGATCTCCCCGACTTTTTGCTCAAATTCTGAAAATATCGCCTTCTCACCGATGAGGGCCTCCTCTCCTATAAAAACAACCGGGACGAATAATGATTTGTCAGGATGCATCTTCCTGAATGTCTCAAACAGGAGGATGTCATCCTCATTGTCGCCGATATTGTGGTATTGGATACGAACATACGGATGAGTTGTCTCATATTCCTCAATAAAGGGTATAACCTTATGACAGGAGGAACAGAGAGGGCTATAAAAGAAATGAATCGCTGATGAATCAGAAGAGATTGTAGAGGAGTTTGAAGAATCTGCAGTACATGCTCCGCATAAAAGAAGAAATAACAAGCAAAAGCATATTGCTTCGATATGGATCCTGGATCTGGAATTTTTTATTGATATGATCATTTTACTACTCTATCTTCTTTTTTAACCATTACGTTTCTGGTTTTATACCATTGCTGAGTATAGCTCAGGATGATTCAATATTTATTGAAATATTGACAAATATAAATATATTGGATAATAAAAAGGAGCATATAAACTCTTTGGCATCAACTTTTTATCCAGATGCAATGTCAGCCTGGTACCTGCAATAGTGAACAGGATGAGGACCATGAAATTAACATAGATTGGGAAAAAGTTCTTAATTGTGGACGAATACCAGATAAAATTACCGGAGAAAAAAAATTATGACGTAAGTTTTTCATACAACCCGGTAAGGGATCCATTATACATCTCCCTGATAGCCTCTTCTTTATCAGCAAGAGGTTTTACCGGAACAAGATCCATGACCGCCTCTGGAGTCAGGTCTGATTTCTTCATGATCTTCGCAGCTCCCTCAGCCATGGGAAGGACCGCATCAGTAGCATCTTTCTGAGTAAGACCGAACGTCTGTGCAAGGTGGATGAGTTCAGCCAGCTGGAACCAGAGGTACGTCGGACCCATGGCCGTTATGACTGTATATGCTTCCAACATCTCTTCAGGAACCTCAGGCATCTGTCCGAGAGCGACCATGAGTTCAGTGAATTTTTTCCGTATATTTTCCGGACAAGACGATCCAAATACCACCGGATTGTATCCTTCATTCACATATGAGGCAGCATTTGGGATCATGCGAATGACAGAACGTGATGCTCCGGTGAGCTGGTTGATGGTTGCTATTTTTATTTTCGGAGCCAAAGATACGATGGTAGTCTTTTCTCCAAGGAAGGGAACAATGTTATGGAGCATTTCTCCAACCACCGGTGGATGAAGGCTGATAAAGAGAAAATCAGCGTTGCTCATCGATTCATCAACCTGGTTTGTTGGTTCAATTGAAGGGAATTTTTCTGCAAGATTTTTCAGGACATCTGGATTGGTATCAGTCACCATGATTCGTTCAGGAAGACAATTCTTTCTGGCAAGGCCTTCAAGGAGGATTCGGGTAACCCTGCCGGCTCCGATACAGGCGATATTTGTTGTCGTGACTCTCTCACAAATGTTTCAAAATTATTTGAACATACACATATATATAGGAAACAGTGTGATTTCAGAAATTTATGGTGGGGTATCCTATCAAAAAAAGGATAATAGTTCCCTTGCATCCTGAACGGGAAAAAACCGATATACAGATACATCATTCAAAAAAGATCAGATTGATCTGATTGCCTGCATGCATCTCTCCCCCATTTCAGGATATACACCTTTTATCGCTGCAGACAGAGTTTCAAGCTGGATGGTTCCGGCCTTCTCCTTATCGCAGGTCTTTCCAAACCGTGGAGATCTGCAGGTATGGCAGATAGAGAAGGCAAATCAGTTCAGTTTTTTCTGATCGATCTCCTGTCTTCATGATGCGCACTTTTATATAATCAGCCATTGATGGCTAAAACATACAGCTGATGGATTACCGGAGGCTGGCTCAATTACCAGGACGTGTTACTGATGTCTGAACTCCACAAGAAAATGATCAAAGAGGCCATGGCGGCTCAACATGCCGATGTAGAGGCGGTAAAGAAAAAACGCGGGGGGAATTTTGTAATTGACGATGCACAACCATATCTCGACGCCGTGCAGAAGATGAAACCCGCTGCAGATCAGTCTCCGTCGGTATTTCAATTACACACCGAATCTGTAAAGGCACATTTTGAGATTCTAAAAGGCCTTACGAAAACGATCAGACCCGAGGATGATCCATTCGTAGAACATTATCAGACTCCGGTCATTCTGGAAATTCTCTGCAAGGAAGATCCTAAATTTGCTAAAAGTGTTGAGACCTTTGTCGGAGCAATTAAGAAATCTGAATCGCTTATAGGTCGTGAATCAGCACGGAGATATGGAGGGTTTTACGGTCCGACATGTGTTGTGGATTTTGCCCTTATACCTGGTTCAACAAGTAATGTTGTGAACCGGATTCTTAGCGGGATCACCATTCCTGCGGATCATAAACAGGCAATTCTCGCAGCAAAGTCATGGGGGATGAACACATCGTATGGTATCGGTGATGTGTTTGCTCATGAAATAGAGAAAGGTGGATCGCTTACTGAAGCGGTGAAAAAAGAAATCGACATGCTCCAGGCGATTTATGAACACCCGGTGAAGGCGCAGGCTGAACTTATGGATACTGTTGGTCAGAAATCCTTTGATCACCGGAAATACATGGAGTCATATCGCACAAAGATGGCACCAGTGGTGAAGGCCGCCATGGAGGAGGGTGTTCATTATGGGAACATCGTCACCATTCCGGCGTATTGTGTCGGTGATATCGCCCATCATATCTCGCAATCCACGTTCAATATGTGCAAGGACGATGTTGTCATGGCTGCCATAGATGCCACAACGGCGGTAATGGAGTCTACCCTGAAAAAAGCAGAAGGGAAGGTTAAAAATGAATATGACCTTCTTGGTCTTGCAACGGGTGCTTCTGCTTGTGCGGCAGAATATATTCTGGAACTTGATGGGTTCAACGCTATTATGATCGTGGATCTTCTCACGAAAAGATACCATAATTATGTTCAGCTTTATCCTACCCGGAGTGCTGCAGTAGAGCTCCACAACTGTGATTTTATGGACATGATTTATCGGGGATGGAAATACCTGGACAAAGCACGTCGGATGCAGAGTAGCGGCGAAGGAATCCCCTCCCCGAAAGTAGGTGGATTTACGGTTGATCTATCGCCAATTCATAAAAATGATGTCCTTATGAACCCACAGAGATACGCTTATCCGGCATGTGCCATGACCGTTCGCATGTCTGCCATGATGAGGCTTGCCGATTATCCCTGTCTCCTGACTAGTGAGCCGGTGACTGCTACCCTGATGACGAATATTATTGCTCTTCATAAAGAAACGGTTGCAGCTCCGGCACGGATTTGCAAGGATTGTGCTTCAGCTGCACTGATGGATTTCCGTCATGGTTATTGCCAGTGGAAAGAAGCCGTGTAGTCACGCCAGAGGTTAAAAATGAAGTGTTACGTGTGTGCAAAAGAAGGAAAAAATACCGATGCAGTTGGGATTTGTATTGCCTGCGGTATGGGGCTATGCATGGACCATAGTATTCGGGAAGATATTGATCTCTGGGAAGGGGGGTATCCCTTCCCGGTTAAGAAGAGCGGAAAACGATTGCCCAGAATCCTCTGTCCGGAATGTGTTGCGGCATATAAGAAGGAGTAATCATGTCATTGTTACAACGATGTGTTGCAGAAGGAGTGGGAACCGGGATTCTGGTATACTTTGGTGCTGGTGCAGCGGCTATCACCCTGATGATTGCACATGGTACAAACCCTTCTACTGAGTTTAATATTGGAATCGGTGTACTTGGCGGCCTTGGGGACTGGTTTGCTATCGGTATGAGCTTTGCCATTGCCATTGCCGGGTGTATCTATGCTCTTGGGAGAGTATCCGGATGTCATATCAATCCGGCGGTGACCATTGCCCTCGGAGTTACGAAACGGTTTCCAGCAGAAGAGATTATTCCGTATGTGATTGCACAGTGTCTGGGTGCAGTTCTCGGAAGTCTACTTTTTGCAGCGACCGTCGGCATGGATGCAGTTCTGATTGGAGGATTAGGGGCGACTGCACCGTTCCCAGGAATATCGTATGGACAGGCTATCCTGGCGGAGGCTATTGGAACATTTCTGCTGATGCTCGTGATTATGGGTGTTGCTGTAGATAATCGTGCTCCGCCAGGGTTTGCCGGGTTAATTATTGGTCTAACCGTCGGAGGGATAATAACCGCCACAGGGAATATTGCAGGAGCTTCACTGAATCCTGCACGAACCTTCGGGCCATACCTTGCAGATCTGGTGCTTGGGGGTTCGAATCTTTGGATATATTTTCCTATCTATGTGATCGGTCCGGTTATCGGAGCGGTTGTTGCAGTGTTATTGTATGCATACCTCACTTCAGAGATTGAAGAGAGTACGTAAATTTTTTTTTGATATAGCCTTCCCGGGATATTTCAGAATTTCTTATTTCTTGAAAGGTGAGAGACCAATTCAGTTTTCCCGCGATTCTTTCATATACGCCTGATTTTCCATTTCGCCTGGTCTTCAGTATTATGTAGCCACATAACTACAAGCCGGTTTAGTTCTATTATTCCATCAGATTCAGGTAGTTCCTGGCAACCGTTCCATCTCCCTACCTGAAAACGGCTCTCCTGAACTGGTAATACTCTCGTTTGGTTTCGTTGCGTCTGCTCTCTCTGTAATGAATTTGCGGTTTTCTTCATGTTCCTCTCCAATAGCAAATCGAATGTTATCTTTATCCAGCAGACTGATATTCATAATATTTCAATATCTGTCCCGTATGTGAACCCCCCTCATCTTTCCTGTTTATACAATGCCCACCAGAACCATTACTACTTATATTACATGACCCCGTTATGATTTTCTCTTCCGGTTCTCCAGGATCACCTGCTGATCGAAAGTAAAAACACCCATTCCATTATCTTTCAACTCTCCCACATAGTGTTTTCACTTCACTGCTTCCCTCCTTCACCAGAGTGAAGCATGGCGGAAAAAAGGATATCTTTTCTGCATGTGTGAAGCAGTTGCTTCACAGTCAAAAACCGCGAAAACTCACTAAATTGAATATATGTACACATATATATTATTCTAAGATCTTTAGTGAAGCAACTCGTGTACTCACAAAAAAATTTGAATCATCATTAGCCACCGGATTAATATGTACGTGTGACGGCCGGTTTTCCGCATTAAAAAACAAAAATTATGAAATTATCGATAGATCTTAAATCGGAATAATATATCAGAGCGGATCTTTTCCGCACACTGCTTCACATTGCTTCATTCTGCTTCACTATGCAGAAAAATTGCATCATTCCAGCATCTTGAACTACAGAGTATATAGTCCGGATACTCTTGTTCAGCATAAAGATCACCTTTTAATGCTCTATCTTCTGAATATCTCCTGCAGAAAAAAGGCGGTCCATATACTGGTGATCCGCATATTTAACACGAGACAAAATGAAGATATGAGAACTAATGAAACAAAAATCTGAAAAAAAATTTTTACGCCGAAAGGGAGATTTGAACTCCCGAGGTGTTACCACCAGTGGTTTTCAAGACCACCGCCTTCCCGGACTAGACTATCTCGGCACCTATACATGTCTGTATATCAACTTTAAAAATATATTCCTAAAGCTCCGATCAATACTCGTATATTCTTTCACATTTCACCTGAAAGGAGAGGGATTATTCTGTACACTTCAGTAACCGTAACAGGTATCAGGGGTCTTCCCCTGATTCAAAAAGGAGATGACCTTCCCCGCCTGATAATTGAAAAATGCGCTTTGGAAGATGGAGACATCATCTGTATCGCAAGTACAATAATCTCGAAGGCAAAGGGATACACCCGGAATTTAAAAGATGTCATACCTGGTGACCGGGCAACACGGATTGCAGAAAAGACAGGTGAAGATCCCCGCTTTATCCAAGTCGTCCTAGATCAGGCCTGTGACGTTCTCATAGAAACACCATTCACCCTCACTGAAGTATCCTGCGGTCATGTAGGAGTCAGGTCAGGAGTGGACGCAAGCAATGTTGAGGACGGCCTTGTTATCACCCTTCCTGCAGATCCCATGAAGGAAGCTGAGGAGATCAGAACGGAGATAAAAGACCTCACCAGCAAAAGCTGTGGGATCATCGTAACTGACACCTGTGGCAGATCATTTCGGCGTGGACAGACCGGTCATGCTATTGGCTGGAGTGGGATGTCAGCCATCAGAGATTTCCGCGGAGATAGTGATCTCTTCGGGCATACTCTGGAGATAACTGAAGAAGCGGTGGTTGACGAGATCGCCGGATTTGCAAATCTCATCATGGGTGAGAGCAATAACGGGGTACCTGCCGTTCATTTCCGTGGCATACCTGCATGGACCGGACACAATGACATCTACTTCAGAGAAGGAGAAGACGTCATCAGGAAAGCGTTAAAAAAAGTGTAAAAGATCAGAATGAAATCATATTCAGGACGAAGATTGCAACACCACATATAACCGCCGCAGCCAAAACTACATAGGGGCTGATGTGGACTGCCCGCCGGTCTTCACTGTCATAGTAATTGACGAGACCAGCAGATGAGATTAATCGTCCACCTGCTTTTTTTGCCATAATCTATATCTGACCGATGAATTATATAAAAGACAAGGCCGGCAATATATCATGATAAAAGAGTATTCGGTATCAGGGAGAGCTCTGACTGGTGAAACCCTTGAGGCGCGGGACGTTACCATCGTTGTTCAGGACGGCATCATCACCGCCGTAGAGGATGAATCATCTGTCCCGGACCAATGGATCTGTCCTGCATTTTTCAATGCTCATACCCATCTTGCTGATACGGTTGCGATGGATCTGCCCTGTGCCGGGACACTTGATGAACTTGTCACGCCTCCCCATGGACTCAAGCATCAGATACTTGCAAAAAACTCAGTGCCCCGCCTTATATCAGCAATGAGAGATTCCATAACTGAGATGATCCATTCCGGAACAGCGGGCTTTGCTGATTTTCGTGAAGGGGGAAAACCAGGAGTTCTGGCATTACAAGAGGCGGCATCCCAGATGCACATTCGTCCAATCATCCTGGGACGTGAAGGTGGAGAGGAGATAGCCGACGGAGCAGGGATTAGCAGTGCAAGGGATGTTACCCAGTCCATGGAGATAGCTGACCTGATGAAAAGGCAGGGAAAGATTATCGGGTTTCACGCGGGTGAAAAAGATCCTGATGATATTGATGCTGCATTAGAAGCACACCCTGATTTTCTAGTGCATTGTACCCATGTTACCAAATCCCAGATCCGAAGGATTGCTGATGAAGGAATACCGGTAGTTCTCTGTTGTCGCTCAAATTTTCTCCTCCGGGTAACATCCGGTCGGGCTCACCCCCCTGTCCAGGAAATGATTGATGCCGGCGTTGAAATACTGATTGGGACTGATAATGTTATGTTTGTCCAGCCTGACATGATGCAGGAGATCTCGTTTATCCATTCCGTCTATGGGGTGCCGGCTGAGAACCTCCTCTATTCAGCAACCAGAGGATTTCCTCCATCAGGAATTTCTCATTCTATTATGCCGGGTAACCGGGCTTCATTCTGTGTAATGGATTGTTCCTGGGGTAATTTGCGCCATTCCCGCGATATCAAATCCACCATTGTGAAGAGGGCTCCAATGAGCCATTTTTGCGCAAGAATTTTTTAGGTAAAGTCCAAATTAGTTAGGAAGCCTTTTTGAGGGGAGTATATGTACAACACAATTCTTGTTGCTATTGACGGATCTATTGTCAGTGAAAAGGCATTTGAAGTAGCCGTCGAACAGGCACAGGCCTGGAAAGCAAAACTTCACGCAGTCTACGTCGTAGAATCAGGGCTTTTTACAGATATACCGGCAGACAGCAAACTTGAGATCATGTACAGCCTGCTTGAGCAGGAGGGCAATGCAGCACTTGATAAGATCAAAGAGATTGCCCAGAAGAAGAACACGGAAGTCATAACACATTTTGAACAGGGTCATGCCGGTGACACGATACTTTCCACCGCTGATAAAATTGGTGCAGACCTCATCATTATGGGTTCTCATGGGAAGAGTAATATTGACCGTATCCTTATCGGAAGTGTAAGTTCCTTTGTTGTTGAACACAGCAAAGTTTCCGTGTTGGTGGTGAGATCATAGTGCCGGTCCCGCTGGTATCTGACTACATGACGACCGACGTCGTCACCGTCGAAATACCTGGAAACCGGGATGATGTACTTAAAATTTTAAAAAGAACAGGGATTAGTGGAGTTCCCGTTTTAAAAGGCGGAAAACTGGTTGGTATCATCACACGAAAGGATCTTCTTCACAAACCTGAAGAAAACCAGCTTGCGTTACTGATGACACCTGATCCGCTCACGATCCGTTCAGACGCAACGCTGACCGAGGCAGCCAGGATAATGAGGACACATAATATCCGCAGGATGCCTGTCCTGGACGAAGCAAAGAATCTGGTGGGACTTATCAGTGTTGCAGACCTTATCCTTGCAATAGCTCGGATGAAGATAGAGGAAGAGATCAAAGATACATACACAAGTCCTACTTTTGCTCTCTGGGAAGAGACTCCTCTGCCCCTTGTAGGGCGAATTATGGAGATCTCCGGGTTTGAGGCTATACCTATATTGAATCGTGAATCAAAACTTCAGGGCATAATCTGTGAGCGTGATCTGATCAGATGTGCTATGATCGAAGATTCAGTAGAGACATCTGATCTCTCCACTACCGGTACTGATGATGATGAATGGACCTGGGAAAGTATCCGTGACGTTCATCACATCAGCTACGGCATTTCACGGGTACAGCTCCCCAATCGTCCGGTAAAATCTGCCATGATCACCAATGTGGTCATGGTCCCGCCAAATGCCGAAGTCAGTGAATGTGCCCTGAAAATGAAGCGTGCACGGGTAGATCAGCTCCCGATAGTGAACGGTGATAACCGGCTCAAAAGTATTCTCTTCGACAGAGAACTTATTAAAGTCCTCTTAGATGAAAAATATCAATAAAAACCTTTAAATTATTGCAGGTTATTTGTAACTAAGGCATTTTTGCTTCTGCAATACTTTCCCCATTTACTCATTATTTCCGGAGTCCATTATGGTCGAACAGAGCGATACAATGAAAGGAACAACCACGGTTGGGATTGTTTTTGAAACCGGTGTTGTGCTCGCAAGTGAAAAACGTGCAACCATGGGATACCTGATATCCAACAAAACTGCAAAGAAGATCTACCAGATCGCACCCCGGATTGGTCTTACTACCGCCGGCGGTGTTGGTGATGCACAGCAACTTGCACGGTTGATGACTGTGGAAGCGAACCTTTACGAAATCCGCAGAGGGAAACGTATCAGTGTTCAGGCTGCATCCACTCTTCTTTCAAATATTCTTCATGGGAACCGGATGTTTCCATTCTATGTTCAACTCCTGATTGGAGGGGTTGATGAAACCGGGCCGGTACTCTTCTCAGTAGACGCTGTCGGAGGTACCGGAAAGGAAGATGGCATTGTAGCAACCGGGTCTGGATCTCCCATGGCATATGGTGTCCTTGAAGACCGGTACACCCTTGGCATGGACGAACGTTCTGCCATCGAACTTGCCATACGTGCCCTTCGTTCTGCAATAAAACGGGATGCGGGGTCAGGAGAAGGAGTTGCTGTTGTTGTAATTACTGAAGATTCCTATCATGAATTATCTGATGAAGAAATTAGTGTGCTTACACCAAATTAGACTATTTTAAATATTTTATTCACTTTTTTAGGACGGTTTTATGCTTATTGAGGAACGTCTCAAAGAGATACAGGAAAAAATTAAAAAGAAAGTCCCAAAGGGGATTAAAGTATCATCTGTTGAATTTGAAGGGCCTGAACTGGTCATCTACACTGATGATCCAAAGACCTTTGCTGACCAGGATGATCTTATCAAAATACTTGCCAGGGATATCAGGAAACGTATCGTTGTCCGTCCCACCATATTAGAAGATCCTGAACGTGCTGCATCTGCAATAAGACGTGTCGTCGGTGAGAATGCAGGAATATCTGATATATTCTTTGAAGCAGACAGCGGTGAAGTCCTCATTGAGGCAGAAAAACCCGGCGTGGTTATCGGGAAAAACGGAGCCACCCTTCGTGATATCACCCGTGAGATCGGGTGGACACCCAAGGTTGTCAGGACTCCGCCCATCGAAAGCAGCACGGTAAAGCAGGTACGACAGTATTTACGGGCCGCCCACCAGGAACGAAAAGAACTCTTAAAGAGGATAGGTCGCAGAATCCATCGTGATGTCATCGCAAAAGATCAATGGATACGGGTGACAACCCTCGGTTGCTGTCGTGAAGTTGGACGTGCGGCATTTCTTCTTTCCACACCTGAAAGCCGTGTCCTTATCGACTGCGGAGAAAAACCAGACAGTTTTGAAGCAACGCCATATCTCTATGTTCCTGAGATTCATCCGCTCTCTCAGCTGGATGCCGTGGTCCTTACCCATGCACACCTGGATCATTGTGCCTACATTCCGCTTCTTTATAAATATGGATATGAAGGACCGGTATACTCTACCCCGCCAACCCGTGATTTAGCCGCTATGCTGCAACTCGATTACCTTGACGTGGTGAATAAGGAAGGAAAACCCATTCCGTATTCCTCGAATGAGGTCAAGGAATATATCAAGCACTCAATAGTGCTCAATTATGGATGTGTCACTGATATTGCTCCTGATATCAAACTGACCTTCCACAATGCAGGACATATTCTTGGATCAGGTATAGCACATTTCCATGTCGGAGACGGGCTGTATAATGTGGCATTTACCGGCGATCTTCATTATGGGAAAAGCCGTCTTTTCAATGCTGCAGTAAATCATTATCCACGACTAGAGGCACTCTTTATGGAGTCCACCTATGGTGGGGCACAGGATATGCAGCCAAACCGTGCTGATGCAGAAGAGAGATTATATGGGGTGTTTCGCGAGGTTCTTGAACGGGGCGGGAAGATCATCATCCCCGCATTTGCCGTTGGACGTTCCCAGGAAGTCATGCTTGCCATTGAAGAAGGTATGCGGCTTGGGAAATTCCCCCCGGTTAAAGTCTATCTTGACGGTATGATCAAGGAAGCGACTGCGATTCATACCACCTATCCTGAATACCTGAATTCAGAGCTTCGTAATCTTATCTTCAAAGAAGGCCACAACCCATTCCTTGCCGAGTGTTTTGAGCAGGTTGATTCTGCAGAGAAACGTGAGCGTGTCATCACCGGGGAGCCATGTGTTATCATCACTACCAGCGGTATGTTAAACGGTGGACCTGTCATGGAATACCTCCGAAACCTTGCTGCTGATGAACGAAACTGCCTGGTCTTTGTCGGGTATCAGGCAGACGGAACACTTGGCCGGAGAATTCAGAAAGGCTGGCGGGAGATTCCAATCGGTAATCGGGAGACGATCGTCGTCAATCTTGACTGTATCACGGTAGATGGGTTTTCAGGGCACTCAGATCGCAGACAACTCATGAATTTTGTCTCTCATATGCAACCCAAACCAGAGAAGATATTTGCAATTCATGGTGATGAGAACAAGACCATCGATCTTGCAAGTTCTATTTATAAAAAATTACACATTCAGACAACCTCCCCTATGAATTTGGAAACATACCGATTAATCTGATACAGATGAATCGGTCATTTTTTCTTTTTATCGCAGTCTTCATGGTGATGGCATTATCAAATGCCATTGTACCGGTTCTTCCTTCTCTTTCTGATGATCTTTCGTTTCAGACTCTTATCTTCTCGGCATACTTTTTTGGAGCGATGACAACAACGCTTCCCGCCGGGGTAGCAAGTGACCGGTACGGTCAGCCGTTATTAATCCGAATCTCTCTGGTTCTCACCCTCATATCCGGCATACTCATAATTACTCTTACAGAACCGGTCGATCTGCTTATTTGGAGATTTATTGAAGGAATCGGTGCAGGATTTTTTGTCTCCTCTGCATTATCCTGGATTGGATATCAGAAAGACACCCTGAAAAATACCAGTCTCTTCATGGCATCGCTCAATTTCGGTCTCCTGAGTGGACTTATCGGGTCAGGCTGGCTTGCTATGGTGACCGGAGATATACTTCTTGGGACTCTTGTCTGCACTCTTGGTACAGGCCTTATCTGCATTATGGTATGTATAATCACAATACCCCGGCTGGGAGCGCAGGATAGAATTTCTGCACAGGTATTAGTCAGAGAGACCGGTTCGCAGATGCTACGTCAGTACCCCCTCTGGTTTTCGGTGATCATTCTTCTGGGATCAACCGGGTATGTACAGGCTGTGTTTCCTGAACTTTCAGGATATCCGGTCCATGAGGTAAGCACTGTTCTTGCTGCAATGAACTTTGCCACTATTATTGCATCACTAGGAACCCCGTATCTGAAGATCGAACCGGTCCTGCTCATCAGGATATCAGCCCTCATGATCGTTCCCTTACTATTTTCTTTCCTCATAGCCCCGGTAATAATCCTCATCATGGGAGCCGTTGCCGGCTTTATCATGGTTTCACAGATTGGATATCTGGCACATGCCGAGGAGCGACAGGGAATTGCCATGGGCCTGTACTCCACCTGTAGTTATGCCGGTATGACCTTCCTCCCTGCAATTGGAGGATATATCATCTCTTATTCATCCTTTGAAACCGCATCGGTAGTCATCGCACTTGGTGCTATCATTACCGCCATCATTATTGGAAAATGCTCATGTAAGGGTTTTAATATACATGACACCGGCGGGTAACATTCATGAGAACAAAACCGGTCAGCGGCAGGCCTGGGACACAGAGTACCAGGTTAAGGGGACGCTCTGGGGGAATTCCCCTCTTGAGCCGACAACCCAGATAAACCAGGGAATATTTCTGGACCTGGGATGTGGAAATGGGAAAAATTTTCGCACTGCCTCTTTTGCGACCTGCCGGATAGGACTTGATTTCTCCATGACGGCGCTCCGCCTCTGCAGATCACGATCTGAACTGGCTGACGTTTCCTTTATCTGTGCTGATGTACGATATCTCCCTTTTAAAAAATCACAGATTCAGAATATTGATGCTCATCATATCCTGGGGCATCTTCTGCACACGGATCGCATAACCGCTGCCCGTGAGATAACACGAACTCTCAGCCCGGATGGTGAATTGCTGGTAACCGTTTTTGGGACAGAAGATTTCAGATCAACATCCGGTGTGGAAGTAGAAGACGGGACATTGCTCAAAGGGAATGGAATTATTACCCATTATTTTTCAGAATCTGACATTCAATCATTGTTTGTTGATCTTACGCTGCTCTCTGCAAGTCCCTGCACGTGGACCATGCGGGTCAAAAACCAACGGTTCCCGCGTTTCGTATGGATACTCAGATATAGAAAATCAGGGCATACCGTACCAGGCCCAAAAACCGGTGTGAGCTCCGGACTATGAGAGTATTTATTTAAACAAATTTTACTAATTAGTGAGTAATATAACGTATTTTCTTTCTGGCGATAAATTTCATTGATGACTGATGTAATCTTCTGATATGTCTTATCCTTAAATATTCATGATCTTTTCGGCATACATGGTAAGAAAAAGATATACCAGATTACATAAATAGTAATCATCATGTCTCCCTCATTCGCTGATTCGGAACAGGATGATTTGTATGACCATGATCTATCCCGGATCGGAGTATCACTTCCGTCGAATTTACTTCAGAGTTTTGATCAGATTCTGAAAAACAGGGGATATTCTTCCAGATCTGAAGGTATACGGGATGCCATTCGTTCGTATATCAGATATCATAAATGGATGGCTGATCTCTCCGGCCCCAGGCAGGGCATTATCACGTTAGTCTATGATCACCATCAACGCGGACTTGTCGCGGCAATCACCGATATCCAGCATGACTTCATGGATTTGATTCAGGCCTCACTGCATTCCCATGTGACTCATACCCGGTGTGTGGAAGTTCTTTTAGTAAAGGGAGATGCCCAGCAGGTAAAAGGGATTGCCGAGCGTCTTATGGCTCAAAAAGGTGTTGAAACGGTAAAGTTAACTACCATACCACTTGAAGGGTAATTTTTTATTCTGTTTTTTCTGCAATACAGGGTGTTTTCCGGTATAGCCAGTTCCGGTATACTATCGGGGTACTGATAGTGGTTAAAAGACTCATAAAGACAATGCCTGCATAGATATCCTGCCCGATAATTCCACCGGTAAGTCCGATAAGGGCGACAATCATGGCTACTTCCCCCCTGGGTGACATCCCAAACCCGACTATAAGGGAATCCTTTGTGCACATCCCGATAAGACGGGAAGGTACTGCACATCCAATAACCTTTGTTAGTATGGCAATACCTGTCAGAACCAGCATGAAGATGATACCATCCAGTGTCAGAGCATGCATGTCAACCAGAATACCAAGAGAGACAAAGAATATCGATGCAAATATGATCTGGAGGTACTCTGCACCTTCCTTTAAGTCCTTGCTATGTCTGAGGCCCACACTCTCCATTGAGACTCCTGCAAGAAATGCCCCGACAATACCAGAAAGACCCACCAGATCAGCCATCATGGCATAGAAGAATGCGATCATCATCGCGGTGATAAAAACGAATTCAGGAAACTTCTCGGCAATCTTTGAATGGTCAAGTTTCATGAGGAACTTGCTGATAACCGATACACCAAGAAGGCCGAAGATACCCATAAATCCAATTGCCTTTATAAAGACTAATACGACTCCCTCCACGGTGAATGACCCGGAGACAAAATCCTCCGTGATTGCAAGAGCCAGTAAACTCAGAACATCATCAATGACCGCCGCACCGATGATCGCTTTTGCAGCCTCTGACTGAAGCTGATTTATTTCCCTGAGGACATTTGCCGTTATCGCAATACTTGTGGCAGTAAGAGCAGTCCCTACAAAAAAGGCTCCCTGCATATTAAAATGAAACAGAAGAGCCGTGGCATAGCCACCTATCCAGGGAACAATAACTCCAAAAGCTGCAATAAACCCATATTTTATGTTAAAAATTTCATGGATATTAAACTCAAATCCAATAACAAACAGAAGAATAATCGCGCCAAGATGGGCGATGCTGCTTACAAAATCGGTGTATGTCACAAGACCGAGGATACTTGGCCCCACAATCAGTCCGACAAGAATCTCACCAATGACTGCAGACTGATTGATACGGGATGCCAGGAGATACCCGGCCAGGGCCACGAAAAGAAGCAGACTCATCTGAAACTCAATCGATGACATGACACCTTCAGGACTCATGGATTATTTCATCTCCGGTTTGTACTGGTTATGGAGTTCTTCATGGATTTCCTGTGTACGCATAAGGATCTTCCGGATATGTTCCTGACTTTCAGGGAGATCTTCTGTAATGTTCGTTAAAGCCTGAGCAGAATTTTCAATATCCTGCAACTTCCTGCTTATAGATTCCTGAACATTCTTCCAGTATTGCATATGCTGCACTGCAGAATCTTCAGCCTTACTTCTTCTGACAAGATGGCGGATAGCATTTGCAAGTTCTGTAAAGAGTGGTTTTGGATCTCCGCCTTTCTGCAGATAAAAATCAGCACCGTAATTCAGGGCTTCAATGACTATCTCTTCACGCCCCTTTCCGGTGAACACGATAAACGGGATAGTAGGATTTTCTTTCCGCACACATTTTAATAGTTCAATCCCATCCATATCCGGCATATCATAATCTGAAATTATCGCATCAAATGATTCATTTCTCAGAAGTACAAGTCCTTCTTCAGCTGATGCTGCAATTTCAACATCAAGATTTGCCTCCTCTCTCAGATAGATCTGAGTAAGAGTAAGGAGGGTTTTTTCATCATCGATATATAAAACACGAGTCATTTTTTATCTTCAGATGCCGGGAATTATCTTCGACTCTTAGTGTAGTAGTATCATCACTGTTAAAATTTCTTTTTTCCCCCTCACAAAGATGGTATGGTCAGGGAGGTTCTTGTCCGGTAATGATTATCTCCTTACCCAAAAACCTCTCTGATATTCTTAGCATGTGAATCCCATGGTTCAGGGAAGCATAGAGACCACTTCTTCATAAGCCTTGTCAAGGAGCCTTTTATAATACCGTGTATCAATACCCTGAGCGTCCCAGGAAGGATCCACTATGAGCCGTTTCTCATCCCTGACAAGGAATGAGGCATCCATACCTGGCTCTATGGTAACATGATGCTCCTTATATGTATCAAGAACCGCCTGGGCAATGCATTGTTTGTTGTAGGTGTGCTTCCCGATACGCCTTGTGATGATAAAATCCCTGAGATCTGCATGGTTCATGGTATCCAGGTACCGCCTGTATACAGAGTACAGGGTTTCCCGTGCATCCGGGATGTCATCAATTTCCTGGTATGTGCCAAGTATATCAAACATCTCATTCTGCATCCTGACAACATAGGGCGGAGTGGTCCTCCGGTTTGTAGAAACTCCCTTCACCTTCATCTTCCCGGTTTTCAACCGCCCGAAATAAGAGCAGTAGGACCCGCTCCCGTCAGACTGGGGAAGAAAAACAACCCAGTCATAGGTATCAGCCTCCGTATGAAAGGTTGTCATCCGTTCTATCTCTTCCTGGATGGTTCCTGCATGACCGCCCCTGATGAACAGACAGTCGATGATTGCATGAAGAACTTTTCCGCCATGGGCCTCGGTAAGTTTCACACAGTCTTTCAATATCCGGGTAGCGGCACGGGTAATCTCCTCGTGGACCTCGATTCTTCCAAACCTGGCGTTCTTATAACCGGTATAACCAAAACAGGTGACCAACATCCATTTTAATACGTCGTCCATCCCTGCATAGGATGGATCAGTCTTTTTCATCTGCTTGGTATGTTGTCGGAGCGTAATGACCGGTTCCAACACTGAGGAAAGAAATCCGGGTTTTGTCCGGTCATTCAATGTCTCCGGAGAGAGGTTTTCACTGACGATTATGGACGGATAAAATGAGGTGAAGTCAATTTGGGTAACATCGGCAAATATACCTGGTGGAGGCTGAAGCATGTATCCTCCCCGGTAATCAAGTCTCATTGCCGTGACTCTTCTGCATGCCTCTGCATCACTTTTCCGGAAAGGGACTGCATACCCCCGGGCAAGGGCTTCGTATACTTCATATGATGAGATCAGTGTGCCAGGTGTGAGCCTGCAGGTAAGGTTGGGTGAAAGCCCGGCAAGTCTGGATGCAAGAAAAATTCCACGGAGATCCCCTTCACGATACATGAAACTCTGCCTGGTGTCAATAATTATCCGGCCTTCAGGAATCTTCGCACCAAGCCGGTGTTCCATTCTTCCATAACTGAAATAGGATCTGGGTGCAACAGTGTGAAACCTGCCGGTTCTGCTGAACGCATTAAACAGATAATTCTCCCTGGCTATTCCAAAAAAAATTCCGGACCATGTGTCATAATCAGGAAAAAGTATGATATCCGGGTCCTTATCCTGGATTATCGTAAAGAGATCTTCTGCAATAGTGCGCTCCGGCCCGTCAAGTATCCATTGCCTTGCGCTGGTGGTGACGGTAATGTGTTCAGGATGGGGATTCCGGTGAGGATTTTCCCGGCAGGTAATCTCCATCAGATCAAGGTCTGCTTTCTGATCAGGAGAGAACCGGTCTACATCCTGAAACCCTCCGACTATCTTTTTTGTGTGTGCGCAGAAGATCTGTTCAGGTCTGATATCAACGTTAAACAATCGTGCCTGGTACAGGGTCTGTTCTTCTATCTTCTGTGCAACATCCCTCCCGGCCTGAACCTGGTACCCGTCCTCTTCTCCGTAAATGGTGGTAATCCGGTATGGAGTAACGGGGTATTCGTCAGCAAGGCCATCAAGGAGCTGGTAAAACTGATGACTATCCGGAAAAGAAAGAAGAAAATCTTGCTCAAGAGAGTGATGGGTGCAGGAGAGCTGATCACCTGTTTTCTCCCAGATATCCACCCCGGTTTTGGTCCGGGTAATATCCAACAGGAATGAACTGTCTGATTTGGTCATCTCAAACCTCCAGGGACATCTGTTTTGATTTCGTTCGTTTTTTCTTTACAACTTTATCTGCCTGCACATAATCAACCAGGAATATCCGGTGGAAAAATGGCTCAAGTGCCTGTATATATATATCAGGATAGGGAGCAAGAAGAAGGACTCCGGCATTTTTCATTGCATATTCCCTGCACCGGTGACCGATGATGGGAAGAAGATCTGCACGTTCTTCAAAGAGCGACCGATCATGTTCAATGATAAGGAATGACTGGTATGCTTCATCCAGAATTGTCAGGATCTGAAAGGCAGTAAGAGCCCTTCTGACAACAAACCGATCTGAATACCGGGTTAAGTCAGGCAGGATCACCGGATAATTACCGCACAGGTAGAGAATAAGGCCGGGTTCTTTTCTTAGAAATAAACCGGGCGCTTGGGTCAGATCCTCCACTGGTGCAATGAAAGCGGTGAATGTACCTTGAGAGACTGAGAACTGTGAGAGGAGAGGAACTGACATGGCATAGCAGGATCCTGGTACCCCCCATATAAGAGTAAAGGAAACAGGGTGAAAGTGAAAAACACATATAAATGAAAGGTGTTACTCGATATCCAATGGGTTAATTGAAGAAAGAATTGCATTTCTTCCTCTGATTAATTCTGAAATACCGAAGTCAAACAAATGTCTCTCTTGGGAGCAATTTGAAAATAAACTTCAAATGTCTCAGGAAGTATTTCTATTCCATCGGTCAGGAAGTACTGCCAGAGCGGTTGCAATACCCGTGATATCTGTCGTGGTTGTTCACCGTATTGTATGAGTGCATCCATGTACCAGGCCATGAGCCTGGGCGATAAGGTTTGGTCTCGGATCCATCATCAGGATCGCAGACATCATACCGGCATCCGGCATCTTCATTCCAGAAAGAATAAAAGGACCGTCTTACTGTTTGGATAAGACGGCGCCTCCTATCTCAAGGTACTCACACACCTCATGGGCCAGTACCCAGAGAGCATTTACTTCCACCTGTCTTCCTTTCCGTGGAGTACTGGGTGTATCCATCCAGGTTGAACACGGACTGACTGATATGAGATCATGTTCCATGCTGGTTATTTCAGTCGTGCCGATGCGATAGCGGGATTAGCAAGCTCTCATCCGTATCTGATGGTATGAGGGATGAACGTCAGTTCCATGGCCAGTCAGTGACTCTATCTATATACGGCAGAATATGTTCAATGCATTGCTTCGCGGTACACATACAAGACCTGATCTTTTATTGAATCCCAGAAGAATCTCCGGTCCACCTGATTATACCCACCTCGTGCTAATCTGATTCTATCATGCTGATTGTCAAGATAGTAATTGACTCCCCATGCAATTCCCTCCGGATTCGGGTCCACAACAAGACCATTTACTCCATGCTCAACATTTTCAGCAAGACCTCCAACCCTGCTGACAACCACCGGCCGGTTTGCACTCCATGCTTCAAGAAGAATGATACCAAATGGCTCATTCCTGCTTGGAATTACAACGATATCGCTGGCATGCAGGAGTCTGACATACTCTGAGTCTGATATAAACCCGGGAAGCTGAACCGGCCATCCTTTTGTCCTTTCTATAAGCCAGTCACGCATCCCTCCTCCGCCGGCAAGGATGAATGCGACATTCCAGTGCTTTTCCCGGATAAGGGGTATTGCATCGATGAGAATATCAGGGCCTTTCTGGTATGCCATCCGTCCGATGTAGGTGATGAGCGGTGTCATATAATGAAGACCATACTGGGCTTTGATGGCACCGGGATCAATGCTCACGTCAAACTGTTCTTTTACGACACCGTTCGGAATGACATGGATCTTACCTGGATCGGTCTTATAGAGTTCAAGCACTTCATTGCGGAGCGTCCATGATACCATGATACACCGCCGGGCAATGAGGCTGGCATACCATTCCTTGCTGCATATCTCATGGTACTCCCACCAGTCCCCGTGAACATTTCCATTTCTTCCGTATTCTGTTGAATGAAATGAAAATACCGTCGGCCGATCCTGGAGGAGATGCAGGGCTTCGGTTACATGCCAGTCATGGAAATGAAGGATATCAAAACCCGGGTCATCATATTGATAAAACCGGTTAACAAGACCTCTTGAAAGGTCTGCACAGTATTCAACTATGTTATTTCCATGCGGGCGGTAGACGTGGTAGTATACATTATTCATTTCAAAGTCTTCATCGCCTCTGGTGAAGAAATGGACTTCATGATCCTTTGCAAGGGCCTGGGCAAGATAGGTCGCGGCATTGGAAAGGCCACCGACCCGGTCGCTGTACAGGTTTTCCCAGCAGAAAATTGCTATTTTAAAGCGGTGACCGGTCATGATACATCACCATCCTGTCTTTTGGTGAATGAAGTGATTTTTCCAGTAAGCAGGTGAGCATTACGAAATATGAACACGGGATGAACGGTGTTTTTGAAATTTTTTGAAAAGTCCATCAAGAACACGAGCGGAAAACTACGCATATACAAAGAATTGATGATCTTTCTATTAAAAATATATCCGATATGCCGCATTATACCAGGGATTGAACCGCATATTCAGATGTAATTACTCACGTTTCATCCCCTGTACAGATAACAACCTTCAGTCCGGGAGGAAATTAAGTCGGAAAATGTGATAGCATCATCCCGCGCTCAAAAATTCAAATTATAATGGCAGACCGGTATTCATCCCTTCAGAAGCATCATTCAAGCTGCAGGAATATTTTCAGAATCGGATACCTGTAAGGAAGTACCTATTACTATCCTCCAACCTAAATATTTCCGATATATTGTTTTACGTGGCCCTACTTCAACCACATAAATAATGAATTGCTTATTCTGGATAAAGAGAATTACTCTTACCCTCCTCCATGGAGAGAATGGAACGGTGACTTATCAGATCCTTCCATCTTCCTTATTTTTTGGAAATAAGGTATTTTAAATTATTTTAAAGCGGTCCATAATTCATGTCTTCGGGTATCTGCAGCCAGTATCAGTTCCTGCCGGTTCCGGGCTTTTTCGATAGCCTGTGCCAGTGGCTCATCCTTTATGACATTCCGACACCAGCTGACAAAATCGCCTTTCTGATGGTGATATGTGATCGAGTCTGATGGAACAATCTGAAGCATATCGGCAAACTGATCCATATCAAAGGCGACATGACCGGTGTATCCGACCGGGCTTGAGAAGTAGAAGGCATTATCGATTGGAATGGTACGGAGTGGATAGAGGTACTCCTTTTTGTCCATTTCGGGTATGGAGCGTTCGATAAAATCTGCCAGGACATCCATATAGGTAATAAATGCTTCATGTTCCGGCTGATGACTGAAGTAGGTATGGACTTCTCCACACGATCCATGTTTACATGACATATAGTAGAAATGATCACTAATCTGCATACACCGCCAGGTATGTTTATCTTTACAGAATGATTCTGCACGCTGCACTGATCTGAATGCATTCTTCTGTTTTCGGTTTTCAATCCAGGCTGTACCATCCTTTTCGGCATCGGCCCAGGAGATGGGGAGAGGAATTGAAAATTCATCATGTACCGGGAAGGATAACAGATCTGAAGGTTTTACCATTTGGACCTCTGATCTTCTCATCTCCGGACCCAGATGTCTGAAAAATTCATGGATTCCGGACTCTTCCCAGTAATGTTCACCGATGGTCTCGTAGTCGATAAATACCGGTACAAAATCACCCGGAGTTCGTGAGACCCAGTTTGCATACCGATCAGCAGTCAGTGGCCAGGCATCCCAGTCCCGGCAGGTAAAACGAAACGCAATGTCATCTGAAAGTTTAAAATTGCGCATGATGACCGGCAGACCGGCACACCGATACAGGTAATTCGGACTTCGCCATTCAAGTATATAATCTACACCTTCAGTAAAGCAGGCTTTAAACCCGAGATCTTTTACCGTGGCAGCAATCCGGTTATCAAAGAGAAATTCTGTATTTTCAAATACCTGAGGAGTTACTCCGAACACGTCTTTGAGGAGGTCACGATGGAGGTTCACCTGATTGCAGAATTCATCCATGGTCCAGAACAGGCTGGAGATGCTGTGAAAATAGGTCTGCCCGACCATCTCGACATTTTTATGCTGTGCCGCCTGTCTGAAGAGATCAAGAACATCAGGCGCCCATTTCTCCATCTGTTCTATAAGTACTCCGGAGAGAGAGAATGCACAGCAAAAACCGTCATCCAGTTGATCAAGAATGATAGATGTAGCCGGTTCATAGCATTTATCACATACCCGGAGCAGGATCTCTTTATTGGCGTCATCGAAGTAGCGCTCCATCGGATCATCCGGACCGTCCGCGAAATCAGGTTTGAATCCTTTTTTAAGCCGATATGGCTGATGAACTTCAAACCCGATACAAAATCGCTGATTCATGTAAACTCCTGTATTCTGCTGAAAAAGAGTCTGTATACCCAACAAGAATGGAATGACTGAACCATATTGTTACTTTTCCGGTAATGAATATAAAATGTGCGTGATCTGTGTCTTCTAAAAAAGATGAGCTCAAAAATATAGAAAAAATTAAACCTGATGCCGGTGGATTTTACATCAATGGATAATACGATAATTCAGGCACTGACGGACCCTGTTGCTATAATTTTTATTTTATGCACCATCGTTGCGATTATCGGCAGATTCCTTCGTTCCTGGATTATTTCCTGTGTCATGATCCTGTTATTCGGGCTTTTAATAATCATAGTAGCCGTCACAATCGGTCAACTTGCAGGACTTGAGGATCAGATTCGTTATTTAATCACCGCTCATTACTCCTTTTTTTCAACCATTTCGCTTACACTTCGTGATATTATCCTCACCGTGTTTGTAATACTGGCCTTTCAGCTCTCTCTGGCATTGCATGTTACCCGGGCGGATGTTGAATTTCAAAAACGGTTTTTGTGGTTACCCAGGAAACATTGCTGCCATTATGAGATGGAATACACATTTGAGGCACTTTCAAAAAAATTGAAAGGGAAGTAATTACAAGGAGATAGAAGAGTTTTATTCAGGTTTTTTCCCTGCAGCTATCAGGTTGTACGCCAGATAGGGGATGTTATCTTCAATAAAGGATTCAACTTTTTTTGCGATCATGAAGAGCGGGCCGGCAAGGTTGAAGTGAGCAAATGAACATTTAAATATCTCAATCTCTTCAAAACCTGCTTTATCGAGAAGATCGTACATCTCTTTTGCAGAGTAATAGTGTTCGGCAAAAGATCCCACACCGACCCGGCGTATCTTCATCTTTGCTCCAATTGAGTAAAGGGCCGGAAGGCTTGATGTAAAGATATTTTTCCCTAAAGTGCAGACCGCCAGCCTCCCTCCTGGAACAAGAACCCGGTAACAATCCTTAAGACTCTGCCCCGGATTCTGAAGGTATGAGAAGGCCAGAAGACTTGAGATGGAATCAAATGAGTCAGATTCAAAGGGCAGAAGCTCTGCATTTCCCACCACATAGGGAAGATCAGGGTATCGTTCCCGGGCTTTTTTGATCATCCCCGGACTGATGTCAATACCGGTAGCGGTCCTGTCTGTTCCTTCCTTTAAGTATCGCTCGAGGAATAGTCCTGTACCGCATCCGATGTCCAGAAGGTGACCTGATGAATTAATTCTGCCAAGTACTGCCCCGGCGATATGATCATAATAGATCCGCCCTCGTTCCCGGTGATCATACCGCTGGTCATACACGTCAGCGATATCATCATAATGTGACTGCACCCGGGCATGTACCGATGACTTTGCTCTGGTTATGAAAACACCTCCGCGACGATGGTGGCTACCATGGCATTGACCTGCAGATACTCATTCCCGGCATGGGTCAGACGGGCATCAGTATCGGCAAGCCGTGTCACAATCTCCGGATCATTATATTCGCGTTCAGTGATCTGAAGAAGGGTGGAGATAATCTCTCTGCCAGATAGCCCCTGAGTGATCATCAGATCCTGCAGCCGTTTTTGGGCCGCAGCGATATCTTTTGCTTTCATAGAATGGAGGGCAAGGCAGGCCTCTTCCTGAGTATCAGTTCTGCTTAAGGTATCAGGATTGAACGGGATTTTCGTCTCCACCCTGACCTGCAGATACATGATTGCCTTTCTCAGATCCCCACCTGCAGCAGCAACAATAAGGCCGGTCTCATCTTCAGAGATACGATCAGGTTCTGGAATATCATTCTGAATCGTATTCAGGCAGTCCCTGATTATCTCACGGGATAAGGGGGTGAAAAAGAGAGGCAGGCACCTGGATTTAATCGGAGGGATGAGGGTTGATGCCTGTGTTGTACAAAAGACAAACCGGCAGGTATTGCTGTACCGTTCCATGGTCCGGCGGAGGGCATGCTGGATATCATGTGATAACGCATGGGCATCTTCAAACAGCATTACTTTGAACTCTGCATTGATCGGTCGGATGGAAGCATAAGAAGAGATGATATGTTTGAAGTTTGAGAGAAATGATTCATCAGGTCGGTACAGATGTAAAAACCGTTCGTCTGATTCAAGCGCAGATTTCCCCCGTTCCATGAGATCAGAGGTCCTGAAGATGGTTACATTATCCTGCCAGGTCTCTCCGTATAATTCACGTAAGGTGGCCTCAACCGCTGCTGACTTCCCTGTTCCTGAGGGGCCGGATACTACGAGATGTGGGAGGTTTTTTGTTGCGGCACATCGCCTGAGCACTTCACACACCCGTTCCTGACCACGTATCTGGTCAAAAGTGACCGGACGATATCTTTCAATCCAGAACATTCAAAAGCCTCTCCCGTATATATTCAAGGGCATCCCTGATAAATCCGGTTCCGTGAATATCCTCTGTAAGCCTGGTAATCTCATCCTGACCAAGTTCAGTGCAGAATCCGGTAATATTTACAAGTGCTCTTGTAACCTCGTCTATGATAGGTACTGTTGCAACCTTTGATGTCCGGGAGAGGGGGTTTAAATCAATGGCAATAACTTTTTTTCCAAGATCGATAAGTGCCTGTGCTCTATCCCCATCTTCCAGGGGGACCAGTACCACATCAGCAGAGTACATCCCGTCATAGTGACAGAGCCCCCGGTCATGATCCAGAGGAATATACCTGGAGACAGCTCCTTCTACCAGCGTGATGCCATGTTCCTGTAAGAGATCAGATATTGCCTGCACCCGCTCTTCTGTCCGATGGAACAGGTTTACTTCAACCCGTGCCTTTGATGCCAGTTGAAGCTGTGCAATCTCTTTTGCAGCAAGAGCAGCGGTGTTCCCGTTCACTGATATAACAGGGTGGTTTGCAGAGAGAAGAAGAGCGGCAGCTATTTTTTCTGCCCGAAGTGCCGATTCAGTGGTCTCTTCCCCAAGCAGGTAGTCAAAAGCCTCTCCTCTTCCGTGGGCAGTTAGTCCTTCAAGTGATACTATTCCGGTTTTGGTGTACTGAGCCAGTTTTTCCCTGGTTACCAGTGATTTGTACCTGGGATGAGATTCTGGTATCATGAAGTTCGTTCTCCATATAAAATAGCCGGGCCTCCCGGTGAAATGGTGAGTTTAAATACATCTCCGAATTTTTTCAGAACCGATTCTGCTCTTTTTCCGAGTGCAAATACTCCGCATCCCAGCATGGTCATGCTTGCAGGGAGGTTCTCTTTATCACATACAGTAAGGACGGTTCGGATCTCTTCGGAAATAAGGCCACTCCTTTCAGCAAATTCCCGTGAAAGAGACATAATATCATCCAGATTTTGTGGTATCCGGGAAGGAAATGACCTGGTTATCCGTGCCATCATGTCAGGTGATGAAAGCACTGATGAGGTTTTTATAGGACTGATGGTCAGGGCATAGATGGGGCGGGCATCCATTATCCGCATGATCTCTCCATCCGGCCCTGGTGTTTTTCTGATAACAAATCCTCCTCCCTGACACGCGGAAACATCTCCAAGTCCTGACCGGTGTTGTACCTCTATCCGATGGGCAATCCGGGCACAATCCCGGGGAGAGAGATTACGATCATACAGCGCATTCAGCGCATGAACCGTTCCTAAAAGAGCGGCAGCTGACATACCATATCCGCTCCCAATCGGGAGATGACAACAGGTCTCAATTGATGCATTTACCTGCATATATTCGAGAAGATCCAGAAGAACCGGTGATGATTCTGCTCTCTCTGCCGGCTGTCCGTACCGGTCGGTCTGAAAGATCTTCACGGTAGAATCAGCACTTTTTTCTGCAATCACCCTGACACCTTCAGAGATGACAATACCAGCTCCGATACTTCCCGATATATCAGGATCATCATGGATAACCGGGAGAAAATATCCGGAGATATGGCCTGGGCAGAAGGCAGTAACACGTGTCAGTTCCATGATTACAGGTGCTTTTCAATGATTCGATCAAATATCTGCGAGGCTATCTCCTGTTTACTTCCCGCTATTGATTTCTCTCCAAATGAATCCAGAATGGTGTACTGAGCATCATCAGATCCCAGATTGTCCGGTTTGTTGGCACAGACCATGGTCACCCCCTTTAATAGAAGTTGTTCTGCTTCTTCATGTGCAGACTCTCCCAGTTTGAATGCGACCGTGACCGGTATGGCTCCAAGAGCGAGATCCAGTAATTTTGGAAGGGGACGAAGTTGTATTGATGCAGGTTTTCCACTGGGAATTTTCCCGGATATACATTCCGGAGCAAAATCAGAGATGGCTGCAGCACTGATGTATATATCTGGTATATGTTCTTTCATCACAGACCTGATTGCATCTCCCATCGATGATGCGGTGGTGACAGGGATATTTCTTCCAACCAGGATCTCATCCCGGTGAATAATGGTTACATCACCACCCAGGCGAAAAGCCTCATATGCTAGTTCCCGACCCATTTTACCGGAAGAACGGGTGGTGAGGACCCGGACATCATCTACCGGCTCTTCGCATCTGCCACTGGTAATAATGATACGTTTACCGGCAAGTGGTCTGCCAGATATAAGTCGTTCGCACCAGAGGACTATCTCGTTGATATCAGCAATTTTTGCTTTCCCTTCTTCTATCCGGGGTCCCACTATCTCAATGCCGATGTTTTTCAGGGCAGCAAGATTTTTCATGACGATTTCATGCCGGAACATTGCATGGTGCATAGCAGGAACCACGATGATGGGCATCTTTCTTCCAAGAGCAGTGGTTGCACAGGTTGTAACGGTTGTGTCGTCAATCCCGCAGGCTATCTTTGATATGGTATTTGCGGTGCATGGGGCGATCAAAAAAAGATCAGCACGTCCCTCATCACCGCAGTACAGGACATGTTCAACATGACCGGTGATCCGGACAATGGTCTCCCGTCCGCTTGCATAGGTCAGGGCATCAGGATGAATGATCGAACAAGCCGCCTGACTCATCACCGGCTGAACTTCAGCTCCTTTTCTTCTCAGGGCATGAATCAGACGGACGGTCTCAACTGCAGCAATGCTTCCGGTAACCCCGATAAGAATTGTTTTCCCACTCAGGATCATGATATCACCACATCAGTCACGGTATGAACCTTCCCTGGCCCGATCTTCTTGATAATCCTGTGTTCCATGGTTGCAGTAAGTCCGAAGGTTTTCAGGTGCTCCTGAATCTCGGTGGTATTATCTCCGATCCCATGAACATGAAGCACCGTCCCTGATTTGACATGGGATAGTGCGGTATCCAGAAATCCAGCTGCTTCGTAATACCCCATGTGAATGCGATCATATGTCCCGGTGATAGTCTTTCTGCAGTCTCCCATTGTGATACAAATCCGTGCATCAAGTGCATTTTCCCGGGCATTTTTCTCAAGATAGTGCACAGCATCCGGATTTATCTCAAGAGCATGAATAAATCCCCCGGCTTTTGCCATCGGAAGGGTAAAGTATCCGATACCGGCGAACATATCGCAAATCTGTTCACCAGGTTTTACAAGATTTGCTATCCTCCGCTTCTCTTCACGGTTGCCCTGTGAAAACATCACTTTAGTCGGATTGAGGTGATATAAAAGACCTGACTCCTTGTGGATGGTGTCAGAAACCTCTCCATAAAGAAGAACAATATCAGGAATCCGCATCTCTCCATGGTGGCCCCGGTACCAGATAATCCCCTGTGGGTGATGAAGATTTCGTACTTCATCGATGACGTCTGCGCCAGGTTGTTCACCATGAAAAGCGATAATTGAACCTATCTTCTGGTATCCTCTGCCTTTTCTTCGCCGCTCTGGAAGAGTCAGAGTATATGAATATCCTTTCTGCACCGGGACATACGCAATATCTCCTGATACCCAGGGTTTTCTGCTGGTATCCACCCATGGATCTGAAAGGGTTTTCTTCATCTTCCTGCAGGGGATCTCCCGGACATTCATATTATCAGTTGTTCAGACTACCAGAACCCGGTCTTCATCCCGGATGATATGTACGCGTTCTCCGGAGACGATGGTCCGCCATGACTGAACCGGGACTTCTTCTGTCTTTCCAGTCTCTTCATTCATGAGACCCAGCATTTCTCCATCCTGATATATGACCAGCATGGGAATTCCGTCCCGTACAGATCCGACATATCTGGACTGGGTGGATTCAGGGACTGTGCGGGGTATTCCTGAGGCCAGATCCAGGTAACTGATAGTCTTCCCCTCTGCCCCCAGAATTTCACCATAGGTATTCCGGATAAAAATGATATCTCCTTTCGTATATCGTGGAAGACGAACCGCATATGTAATCCGGAATAGTTTTTTTCCTTCTTTCTCTCCGACAAGGGTAGGGTGGAGTGAGAATTTCCCTCCCATCCGCCTGGTAATATCCCGAGATATCTTTTCACCCAGCGTCTGGGTCCCGACGATGATATCAAGGCCTTCACGCCCTTCTTCCATCCGGGTAACAAAAGATAACCGATCTCCCTGGAGTTGTAACTCTTCTTCTGCCTGGTACGCTATCCGTTTGGCACGTTCCTGTTCTTCAGGGGTAGCCTTTCTCCCATCAGCCCGGAGCTGCACAACCCCCTGCCAGTAATTACCGTGATATCTGCTGCATCGGTCACAGGAGTCAAATTGCCAGAGTATCTCTACCGTGCAGGCTCCCTCACGGGGTTCATTATATAATAAACCGGTTATGGAGATATGTGCAAAAGTTCTGTTTTTGCTGTTTTCTTCCAGTTTTATAGAGATCTCAGGTTTCTGAATATCCTGAAAGAGATGAATAGCTGAAATAGCAGCCTCATATTCAAGATCTTCACGTGATCGCTCACAATCATTCCAACCGTTATTATCCCGCATAGAGTTACAATTCGGGCAACGTACCAGTCGGACACGGCCGTCACAGGTAAACCATTCAATATCTGATGCGCGGCATTTCCCGCAGATATCCCCTGTTGGTGACGGGCCACCACATTTCGGACAGATTGCCTCTTGTAAGTCCATGTAAATCGCTTTTTATATTCGTATGATAGTCGTGTACGGGATGCCGCTTATAAGGCGGCATGAATCCGGTTCCAGGATCCCATGAGATACCGCAAGATCAACGCACCGTTTTCCAAAGATCGTGATATTATCACCGGTCATCAAAACGCGGATAACCTCTTCTTCAGAAGCAGGCTGGTTGCCAAAGAAGGCTTCATTGATTGAGATGGAGATCTCCCCTTCTGAAAAGGTTCTGCCGATTAGTTCCCGGTCACATAATCCGATTACTTCCTTGTCGTCTGCCGACCGGTGAATTCGAAGTAACATCCTGATATTATCGTGCCCCTGTACGAGAAAAACCTTTCAGGTAAATCAGAGTTCGATCTCAATCCCATAGACCTTCCGGGGTGTATGCATATGTATCCGGTACAGGTCTTCTTCTGTAATACTTCCCTGCTCCAGCATCCGAAGGGTAAAACGAGGCACTGATTTTGGACCGATGACGGCACCCGGCCGGCTGTTCTCATCCATGTAATCGCTTTCCATGGTAAATTCCCGTTTCATCCGGCACAAATTCGGGATCTCTTCATGCTTTGCAACAAGAGAGGGCATAAGCGGAGTATCCGGTGTCCCGAAATGTTTAATGACGCGGGCAGGATTCATACCCTCTGAAGTTGCCATATCTATCATATCTGCACACGGGCCTGACTCTGCATGGATCTGTATGGAACATCCGGCATCTGCCGCAAGTGAGAATGCATGTGATACTATCTCATTTGAAAGAGCGGTAATCTCTTCACTTGTCTCATAATGTGGGCGTCCGCTTTTCAGTCCGATAGCTTTTCCTTCAGTTACATATTGTGCAGCGATGGTAAGACCATCTTTCATGATCTCAGCCGCTTGTGCAACACTCATCCGTTCAGCCATGACCGTAATCTCTGCAGGGTGACATCCCAGCACAGGGAAAACAACTATACCGGTCTGCTCCTGGATCTGGTCTGCTATCTGGAGCGTTTCATCATAGACGCCCCTGAAGTCTTCTCCCCGGACCGGATGAATACCTAAAGACCAGGATGGCTTTGTTACCAGACATATGTGAGTCCCTCCTGCTCGTTTGAACTCCTTCACTGCCTCTATCCCTTTCCCGTTTCTGGGATCGATGTGGATATGATCATCAAGGATTGGATACTTCGGTGTCTTCATCCATCCACTCAATTCTCATCATGGGGTATTCACCTTCACGAGCAATACAGGCATGACATGATGCTTCATTGACCCGTACAGTCAGTTCCACATCCAGCATGAGACCAGATAATTCACTATATCCGAATGAGTTCGGTATCATAAGTTCCCTATCAAGGCGCACTGCAATATCGGTCATATAAGGTTGTTGAATGTGCGCATTTTCTATTGCTTTCTCTAATGATGATGCGGACTCTCGGGATACCGGAACGCCTACCCATTGGTGGTATAAAGCACCAAGTTTTATTCCTGCTTCAAAAGCTGCCCGTTCCCTGTCAGTTATCATATCATCACCTGAGAGATTTCAGTCTATATAAGATCCCTTATTTTTCATATCCCATCCTCAGGATTCATATGGTTAACTAGCATGGAGTCCAACAGGTACACAATGGCTATCCATCCGATAGAATTCAGATATGGAACCCCTGAGATGAAACAGGTCTTTAGTGAGGAACACCGGTTCCGATGCATCATTGAAGCTGAGATCGCCCTTGCCCATGCAGAAGGAATACTGGGTATGATACCCCGGGAAGATGCAGAGATAATTGCAGAGAAAGCACGCGGTGCATCCCTGGAACGGTCAAAAGAGATTGAAGAAGAGATTCACCATGACATGATGGCAGTAGTCAGGGCAGTTTCAGAAGTATGCGGTCAGGCAGGAAGATGGATCCACTATGGAGCAACCTCAAATGATATTCTTGACACCGCTACCGGTCTTCAACTCCGTGATGCACTGGACATACTTGAAACCAAATTAAAAAAGATTCTCTCAGTTCTTCTTGACCGGGCAGAAAAGACACGCCATCTGGTCTGTATTGGAAGGACGCATGGTCAGCATGGTGTTCCGACCACATACGGACTTCGTTTTGCTATATGGGCAAGTGAAATCGGACGTCATATTGAGCGATTATCACAAATGAGACCAAGGGTCTGTGTCGGGCAACTCACCGGCGCAGTCGGGACCCAGGCAGCTCTTGGTGAGAAGGGGATGGAGATACAGGAACAGATGATGAAATACCTGAATATATCATCGGTTGATGTTTCAAACCAGATTATCCAGCGTGACCGATATGCGGAATATTTCTGTTTCCTTGCTAATCTGGCCACAACTCTGGATAAAATCGGCGTTGAGATTCGTTCCCTTCAGAGAACGGAGATTGGAGAAGTTGAAGAAGCCTTTGGTGCAAAACAGGTCGGATCTTCTACCATGCCTCATAAGAGAAATCCCATAAAAAGTGAGCAGGTTTGTGGTCTTGCCCGGATAATCCGGTCATCAGTAGAGCCGGCATTTCAGAATAATACCCTCTGGGACGAGCGTGATTTAACCAACTCTTCTCCGGAACGGATCTTATTCCCTGAAGCAACCATCCTCACCGACCACATCCTGAAGATCATGACTTCAGTTCTGGAAGGTCTGAACCTGAAGGAAGATCGGATAAAACAGAACCTTGGCATGCTGCATGGAATTAATATGGCAGAATCGGTTATGATTGAACTGACAAAGAAGGGGATGGGACGCCAGGAAGCCCATGAAATTATCAGGGAAAAGAGTATGGAGGCACTGGCCTTACAGAAACCATTATCAGTGCTCCTCACCGGGACTCCTGAAGTGACGAAATATATCCCCGGACCTGAAATTGAGAAATTGCTTAATCCGGAATCGTATATCGGTACATCGGTGGAACAGGTGGAAAGGGTAAGTAAAAAATTGCGTTCCCTCTATCTCTGATCTCCTCTTTTAGTCGTACACACCGGTAAAGACTGATCCATATCGTTCAAATTTAAAATCTGAACGGGTGATTGGATCAGTAGTGAATTTCCACGTTTTTTTCGGCTCCAGATAATCAATCGTTGCATAGGCGTTGCCTATCTGATCTCCGTCAGCATTAAACAGGTTAAAGGTGATTACGATGATATCAATAGTTTTGTCATCTAGATTTCTAATTTCGCCTTTTATATAGGCTTTATCTCTGGCCACCCTGTCGATGTATGTCTTCCGGATGGAAAGATTGACCTGACTGTCTTCTGTGCATTCAAGGTATCCAAAAGGACGGGAGATGAAAAGTCTCCTCCCTTCCGTCTCTTCCTTTTGTATGGTATCCTGGATCTGGTACTGAACAGAGTCATACAATGGAAAAGAATTTCCCGTATCTTCGATAGTAATAACCTGATCTGAGAAGACGGGCGATGAGAACAGAATACATACAACAGCTCCAATGAGAATTGATAGTACAATGACTTCCTTTTTAAGATATTGTAAAATTCTCATATCTCATCCCCCTGCATTCGATAATACCCCATAACAACAGCACCCATTTTGCTAGCTTCTGATCTGTTTACCGTGCCTATAAGACTACCGGTACATAGATTTATTCCTAAGATTTTGTAAAGAGAGGCTCACTTAAAGGTAGAGCAGGTAAGCCGCATTTATATATTGAGGAGCAGAAATATGATGAGGTTTTGGATCTAAGCAGATTTAGAATATTTTTGTGTGATTGCAGGGACGTTATCGTGAATATGTACGGGTACTATGAGACTTATTACCATTCCAATAATAATTCTGGTTGTTTTCATAATATTTGCAGTAATTACTCCGGTACTTCTTCTTGAAGGGATAGAAAATATTCTACCAGCAGATGTCAGACAAAATACTGCGGATATCAGGCAAAATATCGCCCATCTTTTAATTGATGTCTCATCTCTTCTGGGCCGGTATGACACCTGCATTGACCTATATGATTATCTTATATATCGGTATCCTGATGTCGCAGAATACTATGGTAAAAAAGCGATATATCTTCACAGGATTGGAAAATTGGAAGATACCCTTACCGCACTGGACGGGGCAATAGCCCGTGATCCTGAAAATATTGACTATTTACTTCGTAAAGCACGTATAACAAAAGCGCTCTATCGGAATGATGAATCAAATCAGACGTACCATCAGATAGATCAGATAACTCCAAAAACGGCCATTAATTTTGCTTATGCCGGGGATGCTGCACTTGATCAAAGCAGATATATTCAGGCTCTTGAACGGTATACCAACTCTCTTGCATTAAATCCTTTAGATTCTCTCATCTGGGAAAAACGCGGAGATGTCATATTTGCCCTCCTGACAATTCCAACCGCCGGCCTTTCAGCGGATGAACGATTAAGAAATCAGGATCTCTATACGGAAGGTATTCAGAGTTATGAAAATGCCATGAGACTGAAACCAGACAGAGTGCATGAGATAAAAATTAAGATGAACAAGAGATCAGATATTTTTGTTCCGAAATCGATTGCAGAATTGGAATCCCGCTATACCCAGTACCGTTATCTGGGCTGAACTGATATTTTGGTGTGCTCATGAAAGGGATACATTTTTTTCAAGTTGCTTGTATTATTCTGCTGGTTTTACATGCAATCCCATGTGTAATTACCGCTTCTCCATATTCTCATGATAAATGGAAGGAGATACTCGCAATTGGTGAAGATAAAGATTACACCATTGCAGCAGAACTCACTCTGAACATAGAACCTGACCAGTATTATAGAAAACCAGGTGATGAGATTGTTCTTTCCGGAATTCTGAAAGGAATTTTTGGCCCGCTATCAGGTTCTGATATTATTATTGAACGAAAAAACAGCAGCTCTGAAGTTTCTTATCTGAATACAAGTACCAATGATTCAGGGATATTTGTTATTACCGACCTCCTGACTGAACCTGGAATATATTCCTACCAGGCCATATACGAACCAGATCAGAAAGTAAATTCGAAAAATATGAAAAGTGAGAGACTGGAGATTACCTGCATCCAATCTGATACTACAACATCTTTCGAACCTGATGAGAGGTATCTCGGGACAGGTGATCATGAGGTGACACCTTCCGATAAGAAAGGGGGAATTATGGTACACCTAACATCCAATACATCTGGTTTTATACCCGGACAAGCGGTATCATTCTCAGGACAGGTCAGATCAGATGGAGGTCCGATTGCATATGCCAAAGTCTCATTCATACCTGAAGTCGGATTGTCACGTACTGGAGAACCAGTGATATATCAAACCAGGAAAGACGGGACAATGAATGCCACATTTCATCTGACAGACCCTGACTCTCTCTCTTTTTCACTTCTCTACCGGAAGAACAGGAATGAACCGGAATATCAGTCTGATCCGGTATTCCTTGTCCCATCTGATACAGCGATGAACCCACCTGCCCGGATAGTCCATACCTCTGAGACAATTGATGCGTTTATTGATAATACATCAGTCCAATCTATGCAGAATGTCACTCTCTATGGATGGTATTGTAAAAAGGAGGGGGAACCCGGATTCTTATCGGCACTGGATCTTGTATGGTATAATTTTGGTGGGAAAGTCTGGGATCAGTACCCGAACAGTAGTAAAATACTGACAAATGGATATGGGTTCTTTGAATGTACGGTTCCCGCACCTTTTACCCCCGGGATGTATGTGATGGCAGTGAAAAGAGAGGGGAATTCAACCACACCTTCAGCATATTCAAATGTGCTTCCTCTTACGGTTACCCCTCTTGATGAGGAATCTGACGAAGTAATGGATGTTCCGGTGTCTTCTCCGGGTCAGATACTAATAAATGCTACCCCTGTACCGGCACGAGTTTTAGAAGAAGGTACCATATCTGTTGTACTGTCTGGTTTTGACAGCATAGATGCTGATAATTTGCATCTTTCGATATACTCTTCTACAAACAGTATTGACTGGTATCTTTTTGATGAGATCTCATCTGTTTTACCTTCTGAAGAGATCATCATACCAGTTCTGCCTGAAAAGGAAGGATATCTGTACTTCAAAGCAACTGTCGATAATCACGAAGGAGTTACCATTCATTCACCGATACTGGTAATTCCTGTGATACTTTAAAAAAAGATTATACCAGACCAAATAGATGAAGGATCATAAGGAGGATAGCACCAGGTATTCCTGCGATTGCACATACGATCACTGCAATCCATCCTATTTCAATATCCGGAAACCCCAACAAGGGGAATATGTTGAGAAATTTAACGATTCCAAGTAAAAGGAGGCCCAGGATGGAGTTAATAACTAATTTGACAATATTTTGCAAAAGGTGCCAGAGTACGACAAGTACGATCAGACACAGGATGATAAGTATGAGTGTACCAATCATACATTCTCTCTTCAGATATTATTATATTAAACTATCAGAACGGATCTAACATGGAGAATTATACCTGGTACCATCAGGAAGATCTTGTCCAATGTATGTATCAGCATATTTTTCATAAATGTTTTTATAAGGAGTATAGTTAGATGGATGCAATTCGCTTTTTCCGAATATACGATGTTGGAAAGGAGATTGACATCAATCTTCTCGAGAATGCCCTCGCCAGGAGTTATTATACTGCCCGGGCGAACTTTCAGAGGATAAAACCAAAATCTATCAGGATAGAGGAACCTCCGCTTCTCCTTCGGATGCATCCGACTGATGTTACCATGAACGGAGTGCGGTACGATCTATTGGTATCGGCGAGGATTTATGATATCGGGGCCATTAGCCTTTGTTTTGTCTATGAATCATCAGATAAGGATGAAGGAATCTTCGAAGAGATATGCCTTTCTTTTACCAATGAGGAGTTAATATCAGACCTCTTCTCATCATATTTACATACTCTGAAAGAGATACTCCGGCCTCATATATCAGATATTGCGATTGATGATACTTTTTATGAAGATTACATTATATATTTCACAAATAACCATGAAGAACTCATAGATCCCGCAGTCCTTCTCCTTGGTGAGAAAACAGGGTTCTCTTATCAGATGAGAGAGGAAATTTTGAAGAACAGTTTAAGTTATACTGAAGAAGATCTCACCATTCTTTCATGGAACGCCGCTCTGTTAAAAAATCCAGAAGTCCCGACTGACCTTTTTGATCTTATCGAATATGCAAATGTGCAGGTATTTGAGCTTCGGTACTATGATCAGGAACTCTCCAATAAGATGGAGAAGATGTATCAGGATATCGAACGTGCTGATCGACTGACATGGCTCAGCCGGATGCGGGTGTATCATCAGATCATGTCTGATCTGATGGAAATCCATGCTGAAGTTTCAGAAATTACCGAAAAAGTAAATAACCTCATAAAGGTAACTGAAGATGTCTATTATGCCAGAGTGTACGCAACTGCCCTGAAGGTATTGCGAAGTCAGCTCTGGAGTGATAGTGTAAATCGGAAGATAGATGTGATTCAGGAAAACTACTCGATGCTTTCTGATGAAGTCCGAATTCAGCATTCAAACTTTCTCGAATGGATAATTATCATACTGATCTCCATTGAACTGGTATTTGCAATCTGGGAGTATATCAGGTAAGAGTATTATGCTGGCACAAAAAGAAGCTATTCGGTCTGATCTTCGGGAACGGAGATGGAGTATTCCTGAAGATATCAGAAAGGAGATGAGTCGTCAGATCTGTTCCACTCTCTCGCAGGTCATTCATCCCTGTGAGACGGTTCTTGTATATTGTGCCAAAGAGCCGGAGGTTGAGACCGCCTGGTTTATTGATCATCTCCTTCATCAAGAACGAAAAGTCATCGTCCCTATCATTGAAGAAGAAGATATCGGTCTTCGCTTATCATACATCAATACCCGTGATGTACTTAAATCTAGCACGTTTCATGTCCCAGAACCTGTAGGCTGCGAACTTCCGGCAGATCCGCACCATGTAACCTGTGCCATAATACCTATGCTTGGATTTGACAGATCAGGAGGGAGAATCGGGTATGGGGCAGGTTATTATGATCGCTTTTTATCCGAACATCCTCATATTAAAAGGATAGGGGTTGCCTATTCAGTTCAGGAGGTTCCTACTATTCCGGTTCAGGACCATGATATCAGGATGGATATTATTGTAACAGAAACCTCAACCTATCGGTGCTCTCAGGAAAAATATGACTGCTAAATCAGGGATTCGACTTGAAGTCCGTCGTGCTGCCGAAGAGGATGCAGGGAAAGGGCTTGCACGGATTCATCCGGCAGTAATGCGTGCTCTTGGCATTGTAAATGGGGAATTTATCGAGATTCTTGGTGGAAAGCGGGCAGTTGCAGCAGCATGGAGTTCTCAGAGCACCACTCAGGGCAGAAATGATATCGCAATTGATGGAGAGATTAGAAGTAATGCCGGTTGTGGTATTGATGACCGGGTTATTGTCAGACGTGTTGCTGTTCATGATGTCAGGAAAGTAATCCTGCAGCCGGTTACCAGCATATCACTTAATAATCCTGAGGTTCTCCTTGCAAAAAAATTGCGTGGAAGACCGGTGATTGAGGGTCAGACAGTCAGGATAGATCTTATCGGAAATACCGTTACCTTCATTGTATCAAGTCTTGAGCCACGGGGTACCGGGGTTGTCACGTTTACCACCGAAGTCATTCTGAATGATACCCCGTATCAGACCGAGGAGAAGAAGAGCGAGGAATTATCTATTCACTATGAGGATATCGGCGGTCTTTCAAGAGAAATCAGTCTTATCCGGGAGATGGTGGAGATCCCCCTCCGCTACCCACGAATATTTGAACGTCTTGGTATTGACTCACCAAAAGGAGTGCTCCTGTACGGGCCTCCCGGTACCGGAAAAACCCTCCTTGCACGGGCGGTTGCAAGTGAAGTTGATGCCCATTTCATTCCATTATCCGGTCCTGAAGTGATGAGCAGGTATTATGGGGATTCGGAGAAGAAGATCCGAGAGATTTTTGAAGAAGCCAGACAAAAAGCACCATCCATCATCTTTATTGATGAGATAGATTCCATTGCAACGAAACGGCAGGATACCACCGGTGAAGTTGAACGACGGGTGACCGCACAGATCCTGACTATGATGGATGGGCTTGCCTCACGCGGCCAGGTGGTTGTCATTGCTGCAACCAATATGCCTGACTCGATTGATCCCGCTCTTCGTCGGGGCGGGAGGTTTGACCGGGAGATCGAGATAGGGATTCCGGACCGGATAGGGAGGCTTGAAATCTATCATGTCCACACCCGTACCATGCCCCTTGCAGATGACGTGGATCTTGAGTACTATGCAGAGACCAGTTATGGTTTTGTCGGGGCTGATATAGCACTTCATTGTAAGGAAGCGGCGATGCATGCATTACGGGGCATCATGAGCCGGATGAAGGAGGATGAGGAAGTCCCTGCAGAGATTATCGATTCATTAATGATCACCAATCATGACTTTCAGGAATCCAGAAAAGGGATTGAGCCCTCTGCGATGCGGGAATTATATATTGAAATTCCTGAAGTTCCCTGGGAGATGGTGGAGGGGCTTGATGCTGAAAAGCATGAGATAGAAAAGATAATTGAATGGCCGATCCATAGGCGGGACGCGTTTGAGAAACTAAAGATAAAACCACCAAAAGGAATTCTACTCTTTGGACCTCCGGGGACTGGAAAAACTCTCCTTGCCAAAGCCGTCGCTGCCAAATCGCGAATGAACTTTATCTCGGTAAAAGGCCCTGAACTGTTATCAAAATGGGTTGGTGAATCAGAAAAACAGGTACGGGAGGCATTTCGAAAAGCCCGTCAATCAGCGCCATCGATCATCTTTTTTGACGAGATAGATGCACTTGTCCAGCAACGGGGCCAGCAACATACAAATTCACGGGTTGGAGAAAGTGTGTTATCACAGATCCTTACCGAGATGGACGGGGTTGAAGAACTCTCTGGAGTGGTTATCATGGCGGCAACAAACCGACCTGATTTGCTTGATCCTGCATTGCTTCGTCCAGGAAGACTTGAAAAACATATCTATATAAAACCCCCTAATCTGAACGGCAGAAAAGCGATTCTGAAAATTTATTTAAGAGACCTGGGCACTCTTTTGGATGAAAACATTGATTATGATGCCATCGCCAGGGAGATGCGTTATTTTGTAGGGGCTGACATTCATGCCTTTGTGAGGGAAGTTAAGATGAATCTTCTAGATGATGTGTTCACAAAGACAAAAAGACCAGAAGATGTACCCAGGATAACTACCGAATACCTCAAAGAAATATTAACTCATATGCAAGGGACTCTCGATAATAAGAATCTGGAAATTTTTGAATCAGGTGCCTGGGCTCTCTTGTACCCGCGGAGTAAACAACAGGTTCTCCACCGTGCAGCATATATTTTAAAACAGATTGAACGGGCAGGGCTTGTAACGGAATTTACGTCAGATCTGATTCACACTGCTAATGAGCTGCGGGATTTGACATTCTGGGAAGAGAAAAATTTTACCCGTATAGAGGAACTTACTGGCAAAGTTGAGAATCTTTTACATGAATGTATCAACAAGAAGAATGCGGAACCAGAATAACAGGTTCTAATTATTTTTCTGTTATTCATAGTGCCTTTTTAGAAAGAATAGTCGATTTAACTATAGTGCATTCTTCAGAGATAAAGGGTCCCTTAAAAATTCTTACTATTTTGTTCTCCTTTTATGCGCGAAGTTCTCATATCAGATCATGATACATGAAAGATGGAGTTTAGATCTTATGTGATTTTTCAGACCAATGAGATATCCATACCCTGCATAAGAGTTTCTTTCCGGATCTAAATACCCGTTAAATTTTAAATTTTCATTTTTAGTCCTACAATATTGTATGGATTCAGAAAGGAATGATAGAAATAAAATCTACTGTAATAATGCAGGATCTCGAAGTCAGACAAAAAAATTTCCCCACCACAAAAATCTTGCTGAGGAACTTGATATGAAATAAAACCCTATCTTAAAGTGAGAATTTTACATATGAATGATACCCCACCTGAAGATTTCAAAAATATGGAAGATATATTGCGAAAGATACTCTCCCAGGCATTTGGCAGCGGGCAGTTAAGACCCGGTATGATAGGCGTTAATATCATCATGGCAGGAAATCTCCCCCCAGGATTTCCTTTTCCCGGCGGATCAGGCCCAGGCCATGATATTGAACATCCGCCGATCGAGGTCATCGAATGGGATGGCCGGGTTATTGCCACCTGTGAATTGAGAGGGTTATATGACGAACATATAAATGTAGCGATTGCAGAAAACACTCTTCACATCATTGGATTTGATGGGAAGATACGGTACCGGAGTTCTGCTCCTTTACCACCGGTAGTCGAGTCATCCTGTATCCGAACATTTCGTAATGGTATTCTTGAACTGGTCTATCTTGCACGAACTGCAGAGATTGTTGAAGAGGTTATCAATTCTACAACGACACCCCCAGAAATATCAGGCGAAGAAAAAAAGACTGAATAGATTACCCATATCCGGTAATCTCATATTTCCAGTCTGATGACGCAAGCCGGCATTCTTCTCCGTGAGTTACCATATCTTCAACCATTTTTCTGAGCATTACAGGAAATACTGCACCGACACGAGTCTGAACCGGTTTTCCTCCACAGAAATAGATAAAAGTCGGTGTTGCCATGACACCGTACCGTTCCCCGATGTAATCGAACTTGATAAGATTTAATTTTACAAACGCGATTTCAGTTCCAAAATCCCTGGCAAGTTCCTCTATTGACGGCATGATCCTGATACAATGAGTACAGGAGGGACTGTAAAACATGACAAAAACAGGTTTTTCATTTCGTTCAACCATTGGTTCCCAGTCAGAATCGGATATATCAACGAGAACGTCATGTGCCATATGTAGTCCTTTTCTGTTATCATATATATTCATTGAGTCAAATTATCAGATCGGCCATGACCCGTAATTCACCCGCTCTAATAAACCCGTTTCCCTTTGCTGAACTGACCCCTCATCGACTGGAAGCATTTTTTGATGCAATTTTTGCCATCATCATGACCATTCTGGTCCTCGGACTGGCCCTTCCCGGACAGGCGGATGATCTCTCGCCGGCAGAGATATGCATTGCGATGATTCCACAGATAATCCATTTTGCACTGGCATTTTTCATCCTTGCAGCATTCTGGGGTGCACATCACCGGACATTTTCTCTGGTAACAAAACTGGATCCTTTCCTCATCAGGCTTACGTTTATCTTACTATTTGTTGCCTGTCTGATCCCTTTTACATCAACCCTGGCCGGAGATAACCATACCGAAGGTCCGGCAGTTCTGTTATTTCATGCAAATATGTTACTGCTCGGACTGATATTTTTTTGTCAATGGGTGTATGTGAACTCTTCACATCTTGCAACCCCCATTCCGGATAATCATTACAGATTTATTCTCACCAAAAGTATTATAGTCCCATTTGTATCCATTCTGGCAATCATTATGTCTTGTATTGAACCATCATGGAGTTCTATCTGTTACTTTTTTATCCCGGTCTGTGAATTATCATTACGCCATATAAAAAGCAGGTTGTTTTCTCAAGAAGTGAGTGAGAACTCTATGAGCCAGAGAGATGAATCCGTTCTACTTACTCTTTCTCCTGAATTGTGTACTTCTCTTGATGAAGTAACTCATGAAATGGAGATATCCAGGGAGGATCTGATAATGCATATTCTATCCGGATGGATGAGATCCCATCGTGTGAACACCGGGCCAGCGGGTTCCTTATGTCAGCTGAACCAGGATCATCCTTCTGAATCTTCCGGACAATCATCGACCGATATTAATAGATAAAAGGATAATGTGTAATCCATGGCTGAAGAATCCTACCGGGAGACTGAAATAGATGGCCAGATAGTGAAATGGGATCCTGACCAGATTCGTAAGATCCAGGAACATCCCTGCTATAGTGAAAAAGCAAGTCATACCTTTGGAAGGGCCCATCTCCCAGTTGCACCAAAATGCAATATCCAATGTAATTACTGCGTTCGCAAATTTGATTGTGTCAACGAAAGCCGCCCGGGTGTTACTAGTGAAGTCTTAAACCCTCAGCAGGCACTCGAAAAAGTCCGCGAAATTATTAATCAGTATCACTTTATCAAAGTTATTGGTATTGCAGGACCGGGAGACCCTCTCGATAATGAAGAGACTTTTGAAACATTTCGGTTGATTCATGAAGAATATCCACACCTTATTCTGTGTGTAAGCACGAACGGCCTTCTTCTTCCAGATAAGATCGATCTTCTGGAAAAATATGGGGTCACCAACATCACCGTAACCATGAATGCAATTGACCCTGATATTGCCGCAAAAATATACCAGTATATCGATTATAAGGGAAGGCGCTATTATTCCAGCCATGAGATGGGAGAGATTCTGGTTTCACGGCAACTTGAGGGAATAAAGATGGCTGTCGCCAAAAAGATGCTTATTAAGGTAAATACGGTTTACATTCCGGGCATTAATGATCACCATATTCCGGATATTGCCAAAAAAATTAGTGAAATGGGCGTATTTATCCATAATATCATCCCGCTCATAGCACAGGCCAAATTCGCTCATATAACCCCTCCGACGATAGAGGAAAAACTGGCAATGCAGGAGAAATGTAAACCATATGTCAGACAGATGTCACACTGTCAGCGATGCAGATCTGATGCAATCGGCTGTCTTGGCAAAGATATCAACTCCTGTATGGGGAAAAGATAATCTTTTCATACCATATCATATCATTTTTTAAGATTGGCTTCCAATATAGCATAACCCCCCAGGATATGTGGCGGGAGGAATGTATATGAGAAAAATCCTCCCAGTTTTGATTATCATACTCTTTATAGCCTTTGCCAGCGGAGAAGATACAAATCAGACTGTTGATACCATTACCTTAGAGGATCTCATCAAAGAGAATGATTATGTCCTCTCACTAAATCCACAGAATCTGACCGCACTTCAGTATCGTGCACTCATATATTATAATGAAGAAAAATACCCTGAAGCAATTAATACATCTGAACAATGCCTGAAGATAGATCCAACCTGTAGTTTTGCCTGGCATATCATCGGTAGTTCCTGGGGATATCTGAATCAGCCTGATAAGGCCGTTGAAGCATTTCAGAATGTTGTTACATTAAATCCTGATGATCCGATTCAGTATAATGTTCAGGGTGTGGCACTTTCACGGACCGGTAAATTTACCGAGGCGATTCAGGCTTTTCAAAAGGCCACCAATCTGAACCCTGGTTACGCGGCGGCATGGAACAACATGGGTGTCACCTATTTTAACATGAAGGAATATGATAAGGCTAATTCTGCATTTGATAAAGCTATTTCATTAAAACCTGATGAACCGGAGTTCTATTCAAATAAAGGATATTCATATCTTCAGAAAGGTGATTATAACGGGGCATTGGAAGTTGCAAAGACTGCGAGAAACATGGATCTTACCTGTGTGCCTGCCTGGTTTGTATCGGGAGAGGCACAATATCATAACCGTAACTGGAAAGAAGCTTTTTACTCCTTTGATGGTGGGTTTAACGCTCTTGCAAAGAATGATCTCTGGTATTATCAGGGATCTAAAAAAACCCGGATAACAAAGGATATGCAGCCAATGGACTCTTATTATGTTGCTATTGCAAGCAATGTCCGGTTTACCGGGATATGGGAACGAACAACGGTTATCAATTATAAGATTAAGCGATACCAGGAGACGATAGATCTCTATGATCAGATTCTGGCCATCACCCCTGATTATGGGCAAGGCTGGAAGAAGAAAGGTGACTCTGCGATAAAGATCAAACGGATAGAAAGTGCCCGGGATTCCTATAAACGGGCTTTGGATCTTCTTCCAAATGATCCGGAGGTGCTCTCTTCATATGGGTATACCACGGGATTACTCGGAGATTATCTGGAGGCAATGAAATATATTAATAAGGCGCTTGAGCTGGAACCCGGGTATACCCGCGGATATCTCTATAAAGGACTTGTATTCTCATTTTATGGTCAGAGAGAAGATGCATTATCAACCCTGCAGAAGGGACTGGAGACTGGTGGGGAAAAATCTGAACTCTACGATGCTCTTGCAAATGTTCAATTTAAAAATGGAGATACCATAGGTGGGGTTATCAGTACTGTACGAAGTTTAATCGGATTTTAAATACTCATGCATGGTATTGTCCGATATCTGCATCTGATATCCCAAGTTCTCTGTCTATCGCCACAATAAGCCTGTTCAGAATTCTTCTGACATCAGTATACATTTCTTTGTCAACCGGTCCACCGGCCTGATGCCAGATAACTTTTTGACGGAGCATCTCTGTCAATTCTTCAACTTCAGACCCTTTGAACTGTGCAGGAAGTTTAAGTTCAGTCAGATAATCCTGGGCACCATACCAAGCCTGTTCTGCCGGAAGAGAAAATTTCACCTTCAGGTGTGTAATATTTACGATAAAACCACGTCCGAATCTGCTGGAGGGCGTATTGGTTGCCATACCCCTAATTATTGAGAAACAAAGGTATGAAGGTTACATATTATAGTTTTGATCTGGCGAAGGCTTTCCCCATAAGATAGTATGCAGGAATCATACGGGGATGGGAGAGAAGTGCTTTGATAAGACCTGATGGACGATCCATATCTCCCTTTCTGGTGATCATTTCCTGCAAATCCGGATGTGATAAGATTCTTATCAAAGATTCCATATCTTTTTCAGAGATCTTCTGCCGAATTTGAAAGAAGTGAAAACCCCTCGAAATCTCATGACCAAAATCTGCTTTCCAGGAATGTTCATACGATGCCATGGCCTTCGGGCTGAAGTCATCCATTTCAATACACCGGATCGCCACCTCTGCCGCGTGACGGGCTGCCCGGATACCGGTATATACTCCACCACCTGAGGTAGGTTTTGCCATTGCTGCCGCATCTCCTGCAATAAGTATCCGATCATCATAGGATCTCGTCAAAGTACCAAGAGGGATAGTCCCGCTTACGAAGTGGGTGGCCTTGTTTTGAAAGGGTTTTATAAATTCAGAAAAGCGTTCCTTCACGTGATGAATTCCACAAAGACCTATCCGTGTTCGATCCGGATACAAGGGGATCATCCATCCGAAAAATTCAGGAGATGCATTTGGATATATCTGCACATGGTCGGGGGGAAGAGCATGGTGCACATCACATTGCAGACCAGAAAGATATACCGGGGCACGGGGTATCCCAACCATCCGGCTGATTGAACTCCGGGGGCCATCTGCGGCGATGAGCATCGAATACGAAACATCCTCTGGTCCATTGACTCCTTTCAGATGAAGAGTTCCAGATGTGCGCGAAATACCTGATGCTATCGTCTTCAATTGTATATCAGCACCGGCATCAGCTGCTGCTTTTCCCATCTCATGATCCAGTGCTCCCCGGTCAACCACATATGCCATAGTTCTACCTGCATCAAATGAGCAGGTTGCTTCTCCCGCGTGCACATCCGCACCAGAGACAGTATTGAGGACAGATGAGCAGGAGACTTCGCATTCCCGAAAAGCACTATCAGAGAGCAGACCAGCACATTGTACTGGATACCCGAAATGTGCCTGTTCTTCGATAAGTAACGTTTTAAGACCTGATTTTGCGCAAATTCGGGCGGCTGTGGATCCCACCGGCCCTCCACCTACAATGGCAACATCATATGACCGGTTCATGTGCTGGTATAGTACTCTTCATAACCGGCAATCAACTCACCGGAGAACAGACCTTTGTACTCCTCACACCAACGTCTAAAGGCAGATGGCGACAGAACCTGAATTCAAATATAAGCAATGTATTATCATTCGTAATGATGTGAAGATGAGTTGTGGGAAAAAATGTGCTCAGGCAGGACATGCGGCAATTGGTGCATATGAAAAGAGTTCGCTGACACTTAAAAAAGCATGGATGAATGAGGGGCAGAAAAAGGTGGTTCTGAAAGCAGCAGATCAAAAGACATTATTTGAACTGAAAACCCTCGCAGAATCGGCAGGAATTGCAGCGGTTCTCATTCAGGATGCGGGGATGACGGAGATACCACCCGGCACTATTACCGCTCTTGGTCTTGGACCGGCGAAATGTGAAGACCTTGATAAAATTACCGGGTCCCTCTCATTACTATGATGGAAAGTCCCTGGGATATTGATAGGGAACTTGGTCTCCATTACTATCTGACTGAATCGCCCGGCACCGGGGGAGTACTCAGAGATCTGCCTGATGATTTTGAAGTTCAGGAAATTGCAGACCATACGTATTCCGACGGGCCGTATCTTATCTGTTCACTGAACCGGAGGAACTGGGATCAGCACCGTGCAATAAAAGCGATAGCATCCGGACTTGGGATCAGTCATCAGCGGATTGGATTTGCAGGGACGAAGGATAAACGGGCTGTTACCACACAATTTATCTCGATTTATAAGATCAAGGCAGAAGAGATAGCACGGCTTTCAATTCCCGATATTACCTTGACCGCCCTTGGAACATCACAACATCCGATAAAACTTGGAGATCTCCAAGGTAACAGTTTTGCAATTCGTATCAGGAAGATATCTGATTCATCGTTATTAACTTCCCTGGAAAGCTTTCAGAAATCGATCAAGGGGGGTATACCAAATTATGTAGGTTATCAGCGGTTTGGTGTCTCACGACCGGTCACACACCTTATCGGATTTGAGATACTGAAAGGGAATTACCAGGAAGCCGTCAGGGTGATGATTGGAAAACCCGGCTCGCAGATGGAGGATCATGAACAGGAAGGAAGAGCTTGTTATCTAGAAACTGAAGATGCTGCCCGGTGTCTCCATCTTCTCCCTCCCCGGTTATCACTGGAACGTTCAGTTCTACATCATCTGGTACGTTATCCGGGAGATTACCTGGGTGCCATCCTGCAACTCCCCAGGACCCTTCGTTCTATGTATGTGAGTGCGGTGCAGTCATGGATTTTTAATACTACGTTGAGCATGCGTATCCGGGATGGTCATTCATTATTCGAACCGGAAGTTGGGGATTATCTTATCTGGCCTGATGGAAGGACTGATAAAATCACACCGGCGACCATCCATGCAGCGAAGGTTCAGCTTAAAAGAGGTACATGTGCCCTCGCACTGGTTCTCCCCGGAGGATCGTATATTTCTGATGCCGGACCTGATGACAGAAATATCCACACTGTTCTCGAAGAGAAGGGTATTTCAAGTCAGATGTTTGAGAAGGTATCATCTGTTCTTGATACAAAATTTGCCGGATCATTTCGTCCCATGCTGATGAAAACAGATCTGACATATGAGATTATTGATGGAGATCTTCTTGTCAGGTTCTCTCTGCCTCCCGGTCAGTATGCTACAACTATCCTTCGTGAACTCATGAAAGCAGATCCAATGGATATGGTTTGATCTGAATGCTCTTTCAGGATCTGACCACACGCCATTTTGTGATAAGGTTTTCACCAGCCATGAAGTGAGTAATGAGATCCAGTTTCAGAAGATCTGATACATCACGGGGATGAAGGCCGGTGACCAGTGAGGGCGTATCCTCTCCTCCGGCAATGAAGGGAAGATGAATGAGCAGAAGTTCGTCGATTAAGCCTTTTTGGAACATATTGCCATTCAGGGTAGATCCTCCTTCTATCATCAGGGATTGTACGGAATATTTTTCAAAGAGTAAGCGCATCAAAATTGGAAGATCCACAAATTCATCTCCACAGATCTCTATGTAAGCACCCTTTTCTGCCAGAATCGTACACGTTTCCTTATCTGCCCGTGCAGATACTGCGATAATAGTTGGTGCATCAGGTGAGAGAACATTTGCATCCGGAGATATATCTGCTTTTGAAGACGGAATGACCCGGATTGGATTTTTACCTTCTACATGTCTGACGGTCAGAAATGAGTTATCTATCCGGATGGTATTTGCCCCGACCATGATTGCATCAGAATCAGCCCTGATCTGATGGAGCAGTACTTCAGCCTCATGAGACATGAACTGCATCAGGAGCTTTGATGAAGCGCCCCTCGTAACTGTGAGTTTTCCATCAATTGTCACTTCTGATACCAGGGTAACATAAGGGCGGTTTATGTGGTCAGACATATGTAGCAGTAATGTTTGATGGAACAGGACTAATATATGCTGTGAGATTTGAACTGATATCCACGATCTCTTAGAGGAAAGTTCATCAGGAGCTGTGCAAAGGTGGCATGTTCATCGGCAGAAATATCTCATATCATTATCAACGACTGAGCGAAGAATGAATATTACTGCATTTCGGTACAGGTTTATCAGGTATCTCGAGCCGATAGCAGAAATATGTAAAAGGGCCGGGCTTTCTCCCAACATAATCACGATATTATCAATTCTGACCGGCTGTATCTGCTCAGTATCCTATATTTTACATTCATACTTTATCGGCAGTCTTTTCCTGTTCTGTTCGGCTATTCTCGATCTCGTCGATGGATCAGTTGCCAGAATGACCGGGAGGGAGACACGGTTTGGGGCAGTTTTTGATTGGATAGCAGATAAATATGTGGATACTATCGTCCTTCTGGGGGTAGGTCTTTCAGGAATTCCCATTATCTCCGGATTTCTGAAGATCTCTCCAGTCTGGGATTTCGGTATTGTGGCAGTTGCCATTATCGGGTCGATGATGAACACATTCATCAAACCAGTTACCTATGCTGAAATTGGATTCACTGAGCGAAAAGAAGGAAAGATTGATGATCCTCTGGAAGGAATCGGATTTTTTGGAAGACCTGAAACTGTCCTGGTGCTCGTTCTTGGAGGTCTTACCGGTTTTATCTGGATATCTGTTCTGATAATTGCTCTCTGTACTAATCTCTCTGCACTTCAGAGGATTGTGTATCTGTACCGACGATACTCTTAATCTCTTTTTCATACGACTGGACAAGATCTCCGGCAAAATCTCCAAGAGCAGGGATGAGCCTGAAAAGGCTGTATGCAAGAAGTATAAGGAATATCAGGGCAACCCCCTCTGCAAAAATATTGTGTGCCCAGAAAAAACTGGAGTATCCATATTCTGTATTCCCCGAAATGTCTGGCAACCATGAAAAAGACTGGCTGGTGTATGTGATGATAACTCCAGCATTCCGAAACAGATTGAGGACATAGATGACCGGAGCAATGAGGAGGAATGCAAGACACTTTTGTCTGGTGGTTGTAGGGACTGCTGATGCAACACCAAGCATGATTGCGATAGCCTGAATACCCGTACATGCGAGGATTATTTCAACCCTGAAAAATCCACTTTGAAAGGTGTTCCACAACACAAGATATACAGGGTACCCCAGAAGCTGGAGGACAAGATATGTGTGGTGGACTACGGTTGCTATCAGGTATTTTCCTATCTCTTCTATAAATGCGAATGGCGCATAAATAATAAATGCTACCCCTGCAGCCCGTGTCAGGCTTATAACGGCATCATTCCCCTTCAGAAGAAGCCGTGTAGTAATGATGAGGAAAGGAATAGATAATAGAGCCATCACCGGATATAGGATATTACTATCCTCTATCCACGTCGGGAGACCGCCGATAAAGACGATAATGATTGTTATCCAGGCAATGATGGCTGCATAGGTCCGGTGTCTTCCCGGAACCAGAGCGAACAGGAAAAACAGACAGGAAATGGGAATAAGAAGTTCAAACATTTCCCATATTGTCTGGATGATAATCAGATAATCCTTCTCTCACTGGTATTATCTAACGTTCTGGTATGTCAGGCTGCTGTATGTTTTAAATGTTTCTTTGTCAGACCTTATGTGTATGTTTTGTGAGAAGTGCGGCAAATTATTAAAAAATCAGGCAGGCTCTTTCATCTGTACCTCCTGCGGCTGGGAAAAAGAAGGTCATGGTGAGACAAAGATGAAGATCACCGATAAAAGAAAGGAGAAAGAGATAGTTATCGTCGATGATACCGAATCGGTCCGCACCCTGCCCACCATTGCTGTAAAATGTCCCAATTGTGGGAATGGAGAAGCATTCTGGTGGCTCCGGCAACTTCGGTCTGCTGATGAAAGTGAGGTCCGGTTCTTTCGGTGTACAAATAGTAAGTGTAACCATACCTGGCGTGAGTACGATTAATATTTAGTCATATTATATATTTCCTAAAAATCCAATATTTTTTGTTCCTCTTTGGAGATTCCCTATTGCAATATATCAAGATAAACCAGATAATTATCAGATATCGTGTGTGAATTGAATAGATATTAATAATATGTGTTAGATTTTACGATTTCCTCTTCTCCGGCCGGATGATATTGATCGCCTGGTCTGCACTGATGTCCTGAATCGGAGTGATTCATGCACCAGACTTTTTACCCAGGAATCCATCGAGACCTCAATCTCTTCAGGTGTCAGATTATACATGCAGGGCCATCGTAAAAGATCTGGTAACTCATCAAGTTCCCATCGACGGTTATCATATCCCTGCTTTTCATCCTTCCCCAGATTACATCTTCCAAGCCCGGTATCGGTGGTGAACACAAAGAATGCACATACAGAACAGGGTCTTATCTGACGTTTTTCTGGCGGCGTTACAACCATGATGCTGTAAAATTATTGGTTGAGGAAGTACTTACAACCCCAGTATCTGAAGATACCACAATACACCAGACAGCCCTGCCACAAATACCAGCACCACCATCCAACGCGGGAGATGAATTAATTCAGGAATGGTCTCAACCGGGAACTGACCGATTGATAGGATTTTATCATTTATGCCCGGATAGAAATGTGCAAACAGACCGGTTCCGATAAGAATTCCAACTGCACCTCCGAGTAGGGCATCCATCTGCCCCTGTCCTATGGCACCGGCCACAGTGCCAGGACAGTATCCGAGAAGGCCAAATCCTATTCCGAATAGTAATCCGCCAATAACATTGGAGCCAATTGAACCCTTAAATGTGTGAAACTCTATCAGATTGAGGCTTTTCATTACATGAATTCCTATCATGCCAACAATCATGGCAGAAACCATCACTTTTACCACGGTAAAATCTGTCAAAAGCAACTGACCGATGATGGTATCATAGTTGGTCACTCCGCCCTTCTGCAGAAAAAAACCAAACCCAATACCAATGAGGAGTCCGAGTATTAACTGAAGGCGCTCATTTGCATGACATTTTGTGAACATAATCAGCCCTCACCATGAATAGAGTATCATAGCCGTCCCGATACCGGCAATAAAAAAACCCATGACTGCAACCAGACTTGCGAGTGATAACTGAGACATTCCTGATATCCCATGGCCGCTTGTGCATCCCCATGACCACCGGGCACCAAGCCCCATCATAATACCTCCCACCAGAGCCATAAGAAAACGCAGGAGAATATTATCTCCGAATGCAGCCTGAAATGTTTGAGGAATAAAAGAGATCTGGAATGTACCTGAAAGAACCGAAGATAAACATGCACCAAGAATAATTCCAAAAACCATCATCCACTGCCATTCTATCTCAGGAGCAAACATTTTGTAGTACTCCTTGTTTTTTACCTTATCTGGGCAGAAAATACTCTCTATCATGCCGGATGTTCTGCTAAATGCAGTACTGCACCCTAAGGGTTTGTTCGAGAAGAGGAATGAGCACCAGAGCAGAACACCTATCCCTGCTCCGGCCAGATATGGAGACCACTCTGTCTCAAAGAGAAGATCAAGCATACCATTGTTCGTCTTTCTTAAGATTTGAATAGATCGTAACTATACAAAAAGATGAATTTACCGGGGTATTTGGGTTTTATTCCGGTTTAACAGGAACGTTAATAGTGAATCAATAAATTCATTTCCTCTTTTATAATGAGATATATTCTGAACTATGTCGTCTTTTGGATAATCCTGATGAGTAATTTCGGTATCTTTTTCCACGAGTTCCAGAAATATTCGGATATCAGATTCATCAAGTTCAGGATGGAACTGGAGACCGACAGTAGTATCGTTATAGATAAATCCCTGATTTGGACAGATATCTGATTTGAAAAGATGGATTGCTCGGGGAGGGATTGAGAACGTATCCTGATGCCACTGAAAGACAATCAGATCAGAAGGGATTATTGATGAGAATGGGAGGTTCTCTGTCACATGAGTTGTTCGTGAAACTGAAATCCATCCATATTCCGGGTATGATAATCTGGTAACCGCCCCTCCCAGAACATCAGAAATGAGTTGTGCACCCAGACAGATACCAAGCACAGGGATATTGCTGTCAATAACGGATCGAATGAATCTCTTCTCCTTGATAAGCCAGGGATATTTCTCATGTTCATAAATATTCATCGGACCTCCCATGATAATCAGAAAGGAAACCTCATCCACTTCAGGAAGATAATCTCCGTTCCATAAATTGACGTCTTTTACCGGTATGGATTGATGATGAAGCCATTTTGAAATATAACAGGGCTGTTCATAGGGGGCATGCTCTAGCGCGAACGCTGATTGGTTACCTGCGTTACAATGAGATGATGACGGTATATTCATAATCAATGTACCTGATTTATTGATTTTTACTCATCATAGTATAGTATGAAAGTAGTATGTATCACAGGAATAATTCTGCTGACCTTGATCACTGTTTTTATCAGCACGGTCAGTGCAGATATCCAGGTTGAATCTTCCTATACCACTGGAGATTTGATTGGTATAGCAGGTACGACAAATTTCAATACTGATAATTCTGTTCTCATAGAGATCTGGCCTGCATCATTTGGACCGAAAGGGAAGTATGAGCCTTCCATGGCAGGGGGCGGATCGGTAGTAGTACCGGTTCAGAGTAGAGAGAATTTGGATTATCACTGGAATGGATCATTTGATTCATCAGGATGGGCCCCAGATACGTATATGGTCAGAGCAGAGATCATCGGAAAAGGCTATGTTGAAACTGCAATGTTTGACCTCATGGAAAAAAGTGAGGTGGAGACGACCCCGGCAGATAATGAGGTGCAGTCAGATATAAACCAGACCGAGATTACCCCGGTTATAACTCCTGTGATACCTGAAGAGACCCCCACAGAGAGTATTCCGGATTCCGTACCGGTTCCAACTCAAAAAAGTCCGTTGAGTGGAGGCACCATACTATTATCCCTGGGCATCCTGACCGGGAGTCTGTTTATGCTGGTGTCTCGTCGATAAATTCGTTTAATTTTCGTTTAAAAAACTTTTCAACCTCAATCATGATGTCTTTTTTCCCACGTGCGGCGATAAGATTCCTGACATCTCCTTCCATATTTGCAAAAGAGAGGGACTCAGCCCGTTCCACGAGCTCTACATCAAATGTATTGATTATCTCACGAATTATAGTCCGCGGAGTTCCCGGGGGAAAAACAAGGTCATAATATTGCTCTTCTTCCATATTTTATAATTTACGATTATTCATGGATGAGCATTTCCTTTTGAATTCGAGGAAGATGTTATCTTCCAATGGCAATACGCCTGGACATGATACATTTACCACCCCTCATTCCACCTATTGGTTTATCCGGCTTTCCAAGGGAATTCATGCACCTGCCCATCAGAGCTGCGCCTCGTGCAAGGCCATCATCGACAAATACCACATGATCTACCGGGTTCTGGAAGAGTTTTCTATCAATAATTCCCTGGAGAATATATTCCGGTTTCTTTCCGGATATTGCAGCCCTGCCAGTGAAACCAATGGAGGTCTCAGGATATATCATACCCAGTTCATGTACCACATCAATCATGCGCAGGGCCATCCTCGAACAAACATGGTCGATAACTTCATTCAGGACCGGTAATGAATATTTCGTGATAATCTCCTTTCCTATCTCACCCAGTTTAGCAAGATTTGTCCCATTGGTTCCTGCATCAACTCCTATCAATGCAACACCTGATTCCATGGCAACTTCTGCATATACCGGCACCATACCATATCGTTTTCGTTCTTTTGGAACCAGTTCAACAGATATCAGGTCATGACAGCGATCAACGTACGAGTTGACTACATCTGATGATTTACGGGATCCAATTGCTGCAGAAAGCCGGCTCTTCTCTCCAAATATGTCAAGGGCAGTTCCGTTCTTTTCATTCACAAGTCCGGTCCCTTTCACGATTGCATCAGGGATTGCTCCGGCCAGACCACAAAAATTTCCTATAGTTTTAGCAAACGGATTTGTTGACTTCGGATCTACCGGAGAGGTGATCCGACCGTCAAGGGTTGTACCAAAGTCGATAGAGATGCAGGGGTTTCTAAAGTCTACAGGGGTCCATTTTGCACCCTCCTTGATACCCGCCATAGCCAGCTCACCCTCCATCTCATTTGCTACCATCTCAACTCCGGTGGTTCCCTGAGGGGGGACGACTCCTGCGACTGCACCTGAAAAATTTACCCGGTCTGCGAATGAAAAGGGTTGTAATTTCTGAGCCTGATTCATCTTGGACATCGGTGGGGTCATCTTCTTGGGAGGGACCCCTGCCTCAAGGCATCCGTTTGCAAGTGCAATGATAAAATCTCCGACCTGATCAGGAGAATCCATCGCCGCAACGACACCAGTACTTCTGACTACAAAATCAAGGTCTTTTTTGATGTCCAGCTTAGCATCCTTATGACATTTGATAAGCGTGTCACGCACCAACTCGGTTACTGATTCACGTGTCAGTTCAGTGCCGTCCAGGGTCCTGCCAAATATCTCTTCACCAGGACGGGGCGGTCTGACATCGCGGCTCATACTGACAGTTTTATTGATGACATAGCACATTCCGGTTTCAAGATTCACACCGGTCAGGATGCATTTTGTTGTGGTATTTCCCATCTCAACAGAGGCCACAATAAAGTATGGTTTCTCGTTATACTCCCGGCATTCCATACCCGGCCCCCTGATAATCAGTGGTGGGGGAGGACTTTCGACAATGTGTGGTTTCGGAGAGGGTCTAAAAAATTTGTCGAAGATTCCAGGATTCATAAAAACCTGTGATTCGGGGTGTACGATATAGGTTTCGATTTGACTGTCAGGAACAAAGAGTATCTATAAATGGTGCCGACATCAGAACTAATCAGTTATGGCTGATCCGCATTTCTGTCAGAATTGTCAATTTTGTGTTCCGATCTTTGGAAAAAATAAAGAGATATTAAGGCTTGAATGCTGGAGAAACCCCCCAATCCCGGTATATGCCGGGAGTGACAGTGATGGAAAATACAAGATCATTCATATCAGACCAAAAGTTGAATCGACCTGGAAATGTGCTGAGTGGAAAGAAAAGAAGATGGGATTTTGGTGAGGAGCCAGATTTGGATAGTCATGAGTTATGCCTGGTATACTACACTCCATCATTTTATGAAAACAAGGTGAATTTTGGAAATTCTCCTGCGTCCATCGGGGTGAGATAAGAATTTTCATTTAGTAATCTTTGAATATTATACGAATACACGGTGTACGTTCGTTTGTAGGTTATGCGATTTCCCGCTCTTGTCTCTTCTCCTGATGTATCCAGAGCGAGTGGCTCAGTAATCAGGTAATAGTCAGGATCATTCAGAAATACTTTTTTGGAATTGTCCCATCCCGATCCGGTCGCAAGATACGCTTCATAGGTACCATCTGGAATATCTTTTATTCTGACTGATGTACCTACGGGAATCAAAATTGCAAAATCCGGATGTGGCCACTGTGGTTTTTTGAGAGCAAAAACAATATTCTGGTTATTGTTTACATTATCGATACTAATAATATTTAGTCCGCTTTTTGGAACTCGTCCATATATAATTGCACCCGGAACAATTCCGGATTCATCATTTAATGGATTTGTCAGATATACTGGTGGCGTTTCTGTGTGTGGTATGGTAACATAATGTGGGGAACTGACATAGGTCACATTCCCTGATATCAAATCCACATACTCTTCTTTTACTTCAAAAGCACTACTCACCCCCCAACCAAACAGAACCAGACATAAAAATATGACAAATATGGAAATAAATCTGTCATACCTGAATCCTTTCAATTTAATAATTTTTTTCATACAAGAAAATTATTCATCATAGATAAAAATTTTCTGTCACAGCTCTCATATAACGGGCTTTATCTACTCTTCCGAGTATATATTTAAAAAAATTATTGAGAGATCTCTATGGTAGTCAGAAAAATTACTGAACGTATTTTCTCTATCGGCACTATTGATTGGGACAGAAGACTTTTTGATAGTTTGATTCCCCTACCTGATGGAACATCATATAATTCCTATCTTATCAGAGGTACTGAGAAAACTGCTCTTATTGATACTGTTGATCCTTCACATGAAGAAGAGTTTATTACTAATATTGTCCGTGCAGGTTGTGACCGGATTGATGCTATCATAATCAACCATGCAGAGCAGGACCATGCCGGAAGTCTTCCAATAATCCTTGAACTGTTTCCTGGAGCAAAGGTATACTGCACAGAAAAATGCAAGGATCTCATCGGGCACCTGCTCTCTATTCCTGCAGGCAGAGTGCAGGTTGTAAAAACCGGTGATTCTCTAAACCTTGGAGGAATGACTCTTCAGTTCTTCGAATATCCCTGGGTTCACTGGCCGGAGACCATGATTACCTACTGTCCGGAAGATAAGATCCTCTTCTCCTGTGATCTCTTCGGATCCCATTATGCCACATCCTCCCTTTATATGGATGAACCATGCCAGACAGAAATATCGGCCAAACGATATTACGCAGAAATTATGATGCCATTCCGTTCGAGCATCAGTAAGTATCTGGAACCCATTTCCCAGATGGATCTTGCAATCATTGCACCCAGTCACGGCCCCTTACACAATAATCCAAAGTGGATATTAGACAGATACAAAGAATGGACCTCTGATACCGTTAAAAATAAGGTATTAATTCCCTTTGTATCGATGCATGGCAGCACTGAGCGTATGGTTCGGATGCTGACAGACCTGCTCATGGAACGGAATATCGGAGTAAAACCATTCAATCTGACTGATGCAGATAGCGGACTTCTTGCAATGGAACTGGTTGATGCTGCCACTGTGGTTCTTGCAACCCCTACAGTCCTGTTCGGTCCGCATCCGGCAATGGTCAATGCCGCCTATCTTGCAAATCTGGTAAAACCAAAAACCAGGTTTGCAACTATTATCGGTTCATTTGGGTGGGGAGGAAAAACAATTGACGTAATCCAGTCCATGATACCTCATATCAAGGCTGAAATTCTTCCCCCGGTTTACATCCAGGGTGCACCTGATGAAAAAACCAGGGATGAACTCATGAAACTTGCCGATATGATAGCAAGCAAACATGCCTCTGAACCAGCAATATTATAATTAACTGAAAAATTAAGTCCAAACCAACGTGAAATCCTGAACCTTATCATGAGTCAGCCTGAAAATTTCCGGGAAGTAATTCGACATTCTCCATTGGTCTATCTTATTGGAGTCGCAGGAGATTCCGGTTCAGGTAAATCAACTTTTACACAGGCAATATCAGATATTTTCGGTGAAGAACTCGTCTCTTCTATCACGGTAGATGATTACCATCTCTATGACAGAAAAACACGGAGTGAGATGGGTATAACCCCTCTGCTCCATACAGCAAATAATCTGAAATTACTGGAAGAAAATCTGATGGATCTGAAGGCAGGCAGAACAATACAAAAACCGGTATACCTGCATGATCATGGAACCTTTGGTGAACCTGAACTATTCACTCCGACGAAATTTATCATAATCGAAGGACTGCATCCATACGCAACGAAATCTCTTCGCGCGCTTTATGATTACACCATCTTTGTGGATCCGGAACGAGATGTTAAATATGACTGGAAGATACGGCGGGATATGAAGAAACGAAACTACGATAAAAATGAAGTTCTTCGTGAAATTCTACAGCGTGAACCAGATTATTTTCAATATGTGTTCCCCCAAAGGGAGGTGGCTGATGCAATCATCCAGATTTCTTACTCATCGTATGGAAAGGAAGAAGGAGAGAAACGCAATGTATACCGTGTTATGCTCTCGATGCCGGCACAAGAATACTGCTTTGAAGATATTGAATTGAATATCGACCTGTGTGACTTATTTAAAAAATCATCTCATGATTTCTCATTATCCTGTATCTCCCATACTCCGGATTCACGAAATATGCGTGCTCTTGTTGTGGATGGAGAACTGATGCCAGACACCATCCATAAGATAGAACGGCAGATAGAATTCCAGACAGGTATATCACCAATTAATATTTTCAGAGGTCAGGAACATATCACCGGAACCGACCTTGTACGGCTGATACTCTCCTGGCAGATAATCAATGGAAGAATAGCATTATCCAATCATCTGGATCAATAAACCGGATACCTCAAATAATCAGCATTATTACTGAATAGGGATGAAACAGATCGCTCTCTATGGCAAGGGGGGTATCGGTAAATCCACCACATCAGCAAATCTTTCCGCAGCCCTGGTAAACCGTGGTCTTTCAGTTATGCAGATTGGGTGTGATCCGAAACGTGATAGTACCCGGATGCTTATGAAAGGGATACTTATCCCGACGGTGTTGGATCTTATCCGTGAACGTGGTGAAGAGAATCTTACCCTTGATGATGTTGTATTCACCGGATATAAGGGGGTTCGGTGCGTGGAAGCAGGAGGACCAGAACCGGGTGTCGGATGTGCAGGCAGAGGCATTATTGCGACTTTTCAGCTTCTTGAACGACTTTCAGCATTTGATGAAGACATCATTGTGTATGATGTTCTGGGCGATGTTGTCTGTGGCGGGTTTGCTATGCCCATGCGAAAAGGATATGCACAGGAGATATATCTTGTCACCTCCGGAGAACTCATGTCTCTCTATGCTGCAAATAATATATGTAAGGCAATCTCCCGGATATCTCAAAATGTCAGACAGGTATGCAGACTTGGAGGGGTTATCTGTAACAGCAGAAATCTTCCAGATGAAGAGAAACTGGTGGGAGCATTTGCATCTGAAGTCGGATCGAAGATAATCGCCTATATCCCGAGGAGTGGCCTGGTACAGCATGCTGAATTAAATAACCAGACAGTTATTGAATTTGCACCTGATTCACCACTCTCTGCAACATATCAATCCCTTGCCGAAGAAATAATGACGAATACAGATTTCGTAATCCCCAAACCACTAGAGATTGAAGAACTTGAAAAACTTGCCAGATCTTATCTTCCAACGATCGATCATCAGGGAATCAATCACTAAAAAAGTCTCATTTCCGAAAGTGAAAGGAAAAAATTTCCTCTATTTGTTTTGGTTAAAAATGCTTTTGAAAGATAAATTAAATTTTATTCTAAAATAATTATAAATTAATTTTCACTTTCACCCTGCTTTTTAAAGATTTAAATAGGGTACTGCTGACCCTCTATTATCAACTGGGTGATAATAAAAAATGCTCGAAAAAGCAGGATATATGCAGAAAGCAAAAGCCGTTACCATTGATGAGGAGGGTCTTCCAACTGAGATCATAGAACTGGTCATCGACGGCAAACGATTCGGAATTGTCCTTGAAGATTTAAAACATGCAATCCGGGGTAAAATCTCTGCACGGACGTTCCAGTTGCGAATAAACTGGAAGCAATATGTCAGTACAACCGCCGGCCTAGCATATCTTTCATATTCAGGGAAAGCATTAAACATTGAACTGATGGATGGAAACCGGTATACAGTATCTCTTGATTCCCTGAAATCGCTTTTATGCCGTCGTTCTTCATATGCTCCGGTTGCCCGGCTTCCGATGAGCAGTGCTATCAAATATCCATCAATTCTTGGAGATACTCAGAGCATACTTGCTACCTGCTGACCGGTTAACAAGAGAATTTTATGCGTCTTCTTTTATATCCAAGATGTTCCCCTTACCAGCCCAGGATATCAACATCTTTTTTACCATAACCTTTAATTAATTAAACCGGTAATATTTCCACGGTTTTCTATCAAAGAGATGGCTCATAAATTTTCATACCCAGTGTTATCTGAAGGCTATAAGTATCATCTTTATACTCACCTCTCTGCTGGATTACCATCGGATATCATTAGATTGCGAATATGGAGTCTGAATTACCTATGGAAAGAAATCTTGGATTTAAAGAACGTAGATATATTGAAGAACTTAGAATTCTCACAAAATCAACAGCACTTGATTGTTTAATCGACGATAAATTTGATCGAATCATTTATGTTATTAAAGCCGGTGACATGGGATATGCCATCGGGAAAAAGGGGGATAATATCCGGCGTCTCCAGGGAGTAACCGGAAGAAAAGTTGAGATGGTGGAATATGCTGAAGATCTTCAGGAATTTCTCTCAAATATTTTTAAACCAGCCCAAGTGATAAAATTTGCCTGTGATGATCAGACAAAGAAGATGAATATCTACGTTTCAGATAAAAATGATGTTGGTATTGCGATTGGGAAAGGGGGCTGTACCATTGAAAAAGCACGAATCCTCATTCGAAGGTTTCATGGATATGAAATTGGTGAGGTTTTTCCAGAGGAGAGTGCAGTTTGAAAAAAGCTGAAATTATGGATGAGATCTGGGCGGTAATTGAAGATAGAGCTGCTCACCCATCTGAAGAGTCATATACCTCAAAAATTCTCACTCATCGTAAGGGAATAGACAAGTCTCTTGAAAAGATAGGAGAAGAGTGCACCGAATTTATCATTGCTGTAAAAAATGGTGATAAAAACAGGATTTCAGAAGAGGGTGCGGATCTTTTATTTCATTTTATGCTTGCTCTAAAGAGATCAGGAGTTACGCTCCAGTCGGTATGGGATGAATTACAATCCAGGCGTCATTAAAATTCTGTTGTGAAGAGATGAAAATTGTGATGGACCTGTAAAAGACCGGCCCGGACAGAGGTATCGAGCCAGCCATATCCATAGCAGAGATATCCAAGTGCAGGAATGGTCTCTCCATCTTTCATCAATTCTTCACCTCTTTTTAACGATTTTTTGACTTCATTCAGGGATTTATCTGCTGCCAGAGTAAGAGGAGATCCTTTTCCCGGAAAGCAGGATACAGAGTTGATTGCAGTTTCAAGCATTGAATGATACCGCTCTGTTTTTTCGTAGAGATGAAGGGAATCATAGTGATCAGGGAATTCAATGTCTGAAAAATCAAGTGTCCCAAAAGAGGTATTATATAATCCCAAAAATACCCCTGCTGAAAGCCATCCATGTGCATATACCAATGATGCATACTGATTGACGATATCGCCATTTTTTTGAAAATATACCGAATCCTGAAGATAGGATGTTATCATCTCGCAGATTTCGATTCCGAGAGCATGATACGGAGATCCTCTTGAATTTAAAAGAGTGATGTTATTAGCTGATTCCATCAGTATGAAATAATAATTACTGAGGATCATATCCGGCAAAGTTCTTCAGATATTCTTCTTCTATCTCATGTAAGCTTGCTGGCACTACCAGAATGTGAAGTGGTGGACCGAAATCAACCAGTTTTAGTCTCTCACTGGATCCTGCTGCAACAACCGGAGAGTTTGATCCGGCTCTTGCTATCCCAACAAATAAAGGAATTGAATCGGTTGATCCCTCCATGAGTTTTTCAAGAAGTTCAATGCCTTCATGAACCGACATATATCGGTTCTCCTGTATATCCAGATACACAATAGTATGCAGGTTCTGTTTCAGATTTGCAAGAATAGTATCAAGTGGAGTTTTTGGAAACCATTTGGGGGCTGGATATGGAATAGAGCAGGACTTCCCAAACCGGTAGTTCTGCAGCCCGGTAAGGCCGGAGACCGCACTTACGATGGAAGAGCCATGAATTATCTTTGTTAGGATACCCTGTTCATGTGCCCTGATGCGTAGATCTGCATGGGTGGTTGAGACCATAGGATCTCCACCGGTCAGAAATACTGCTATTCCGTTCTTAGCCGCGGTCAGAATCGGTTCGGGTTTCTGCTCAACATCTTGTCGTTTTAAAATAATGAGATCTTTGCCATACTTCTCGCGCATCTGTTCTATCGTTGTACCAGTGAGAACAGACGTATATGTTTCAAGGAAAACAGCATCTGCTTCTTTTATAGCCTGTAATCCTTTTAATGAAATATCATCCAGGTCATAAAGACCAAGACCGACAAAAATTAGCATGATAATTATGGCGTAATGAGTAAATTTCCATTTTCTATTGAGAAATGACTCCAGTTCATGGAAAGGCCCATGCTTCCCTGGATCCGGATTTTCTTCCCCTCGTCGTTGTTCTGAATTTCAACAACGATATTCATAAGTTGTTTTACGATAGCTACCGTCTTTTGATCAAATGACTCATTATTCAGTAAGAATACTCCTATAGAGCCTATCTTTCGAAGTTTTGATGTTACTACATGAAGGAACTGATAGATAATATCAATTTTTCGAAACATGAGCATAGATGTCAGGGAGAGAATACAATACCGGATTGGGGTTGGGAATAATTGATCAGGATCATTTGTAAAGTCCCCTTTCATTATCTCTTCAGTTAATTGAGAAAATTTGATGTCCATACCGGTTAGATCGCTCGGACTTCCCACATACTTTATCTTTTGCGTATCCTCTATGGCGGTAAATGAAGTCCGGGTGATTGCATCAATTATACCGATATAATTCGTATCAAATCCGTTTCCTGCAAAGAAATCAATGAGGTCTTCAGACTGGGTTTCGGTTGCAAGAACAATCATGTACTCTTTCTTTCTGGGCATAGCCAGAAATGATGCAACCAGCTCTCCATCACTGAATGATGGTGCCAGAACCAGGATATTCGTTCCTGGATTTACGCCTCCCTTCTGATCTATTATATCGATGCCAGTCAGATACTTGTACATCAGTGTTTAAAAAATGGTTTTGCTATCATATTAACCCAATGATATCTCCCGGGTTTTCGTACACATGCTACCATTATCATATCGAATCCTTTTATAGTTATCATAAAGAAGTTATAGGGCCAGTTATTCTGAAAGGATATGTGCAAATCTCATAATATACCCGAGTATAATAAGAGATTTCTAAATTTCAGAGGACAATGCATACGTTTGACCTGCCAACTTGAGAGGATACTATGATCTACCAATTTTATGAATGGCACCTTCTTCGCAATCTTGATAGTATTCCTCAGGTTATCTGCTTTATGATATCAGATGCTGAAATGGAGAATGATCCAAAACACATAAGGCACATTATTTCCTGGTGTCTGGAGATATCAGAAAAAGTCCGAAGGAAAGATCCACAAAATATCGGGATTTCTGAAATTATTATACATATCAGCACACAGAGGCCGTATACAAAACCACAATATCTCTCATATATCTACGAATTATCTGATCTCGCAACCGTTCATCTCCACTATGATGATACATCTGAAACATTCGGAACAGGCATTTCCGTTACTATCGCTATTGGAAAATCCGGTCGGGAAGAGATATCTGATGCAATACAGTCTATGGCAGATAATAATGTAGCACCTGAAGATGTCACAACTGACGTTCTTGAAAAATACCTGACATTTTCCCACACCCCTGACTGTGTCATTAAAACAGGAGGGGCGCATCTGGTTGATTTTCTTATCTGGCAGTCAGTCTATTCGGAGCTCTTCTTTTTGGATCTGAACTGGGAAAAAATTAGAAAAATTGATCTGATTCGCGCGTTTAGGGATTACCAGTCACGAAACAGAAGGTTTGGAGCCTGATCCTAACACACCGATCTTTTTTTCATTTCCTGTCGTTCTGAATACACCCTGATTGCACGGAGCATGTCAAGTTTTCGAAACATCGGCCAATAGGGAGCACAGAAATACACTGCGGACTCATGGCCATTTGCAAGCCATGGAAGAAAGTTTGAAGTTCTGCACTCATTACCGGTCCTTATGATAAGATCCACCGGCGGGAGTGATACACTGTTTCCGTAGAGATTTTCTTCAAAGAGTTCCGGAGTGATGTCTTCCCTTTTTATCTTCTTTTTTCTGACATCATCCAGTATTTTGGCAGTTGTCCGGAGCATCTCATTTCGTCCACCGTATGCCAGAGCCATGTTCAGATAAAAATTATCATAGTGTGCTGTCGCCGCCTCAGCCTGCTCAACAGCACCCCGGAGGTCATCAGGAAGCATATCTTTATCCCCGATCATCTGGATTCTGATACCATATTTATGGACGCGCTCGTCGATACTGATACGACTTAATTTCTCTTTGAATAGTGCGAACAAATTCTGAACCTCTTCATCGGATCGGGTAAAATTTTCTGTAGAGAAAGTATACAGGGTTATATGCCGTATTCCCAGTTCCTGTGCCCATTCCAGAACCTCTTCGGTCCGATCAGCCCCTGCGCGATGTCCTGAAGATGTGGCAATTCCTCGTTTTTTTGCATACCTGCGATTCCCATCCTGAATTATTGCAATATGCCGGGGGATATGCATGCACTGTCTTGAAATAAGGTATTCATAGATATGCTCGATACATCTGCGAATCATACCGGTGTCACCTCAATAATAATGCCGCCATCAGGATACCGTTCAACAAAATAAGCTGAACCTGTTATTTTATCAGCTATCTCTTCCAATATCCACCAGCCGGTTTCGATCCGATCTTCAAATCGTTCGAACAGATCATCATCCAGAGCATCGGGTATAGATACATGCTTCCCGTCACATTCCCAGACTCCGTAAATGATTGTACCGTCATCGGTGATCTCATCAAATTCTCTGGCAGTATTGGCTGCAATTCTTCTCAGCCGCATCCTCAGCTGGACCCGATCCTTAAAATCTGATGAACACCAGTGAACTTTTGGAAGATCAGCCATATTTTTCGCACTTTCCCATCCACCCTGAACTGCATTGGAAATATCTCCCCTGAGGATATACCCCCTGCTTCGCATCTCATCAGCGTTGAAATCTCCCCATTCCAATTCATTGATATTGAGAAAATCTATGCTTGGAAGATATTCTTTCAGATCATCAATATTGGAAAGCGAGGGAACTTCAATACCAACATCCAGCCCGGCATCTTTTGCAAACCGGATGCTCTGATGAAAGGGTGTTTCTTTCAGATTGGCCCATAGTTCACCAGGAGGGTGGAACCGGATTTCATCAACAAACCCGGCAATTGAACGAATGATATCCTTATCCGGAGCCATCCCGGTATAGAGATGGATATGATGTTCAGGACCAAACTCTTTTTTCAGTGCTTTGGCATACTCTATCAGTCGGTCAGGGAAAAAGAATGGTTCCCCTCCGGTTATGCCGGTTCCAAGAGCTGACATCCGTTGTGCTACCCGGATCATTTCTTCAGGAGAAGAAATAAGATGTTCATTTGCATAGATGGCATCCCGGTTTTTTCGTTCCTGTGAAAGCGGACAATACCAGCAGTCACGATGACATAATCCTGTGAGGAAAAGAACTAATTTTGCCCCCTCATAACAGAGTTTACATCCTGCAGATAGTCTACTATGAGGGGGAAGGTCTTCAGAAGTGTTATCATCCATTGCAAATCAGATAATCTCCTTCTATATTCACTATAGAGAGATAAATAGTATCCGGAGAAAGGTTAAAAATTAATGAGTAATTTTCTTTTCAGCAAGTCTTGTAACAGCAGTGATATCAATTTCCTGCATAACTTCAAGCATTCCTGAATGAACCGCACTTTTTACAAACTGATCGCCAACTCCGGTTCGGATGAGAAGCGTTGTCCATCCCTCTGGTGTTCCAACACTGCCTGCGGAAATATCAGCATCTAGAGCAGTAAAATCCTTACAGGATTTACATCCTTCCCTTATTGCAGATTCTATCTCTTTCAGTGGAATGTTTTCAGTATTTCCATCTGACAGGGTCAGCTCGAGCTTCCCCTTTATGTCCATTCGAACAATTTCATACTGTTGAATATTGTGGTTCTTTTTCAGTATCTCTTCCATTAAGGGATAATAATTGAAACTCTCCGTGCAGAACAGACCGACCATCAGTCTGATTGCTTTTCCGAAGGGCCTTACCAGGTCATGAGAAGAGTCTTTCATGAGACGGGCAGCCTGCATGACACAGGGGGTGCCGATGATGGCAATCCGGGTTAACTTTTTGGTGACGACCGCTGTTTTTAATGCCTTTAATACTGGAACACTCCAGTTATATCGGCTCCCTGCATGTTCAAGCATCTCCCCGGCACTGGTAACCAGAACAGATATCGGTTTATGAGTCCAGCGATCCTCTGTAACAGTAATAACTCCTTCGATGAGACCTTTCGAGAATGCGTCTGCAAGTATCGCAGTGACTGCTCCTCCACTCTGTTTATGTGAAATTTCAGTAGTTGCACGCGCACCTATACAGGAGAGATAATTACCGAGCAGTTCTCCATTTTCTGGCTTTGTCCGGGGGCATACTTCATAGCACGCTCCACATGGTACCTGATCAGTCTCCTGTTTACAATAACCGGATGAGATGGGGCGGACAATACCAGGATCATCAGGAACATAGAGAGCATCAGCAGGACATACCGCAACACATGCACCACATCCGCTGCAGATACCCGCATCCCAGACTTCTTCCTGTAATGCAGTGTAGGTTTTTTTCTTTGTCATGTCCTCACTCCCAGGTATATTTACCGGCAAATGGCCGGGCACTCACCGGTGCTATCCGGGTATAGGAGCTGTTCATCAATTTCGCAGGGTCATTGCCATAATATTGAGAGAATTCAAAGATGAATGATTTTATTCTATCAATATCCTCTGATGTTGCCGGTCTCGCACTACTTCCGATACCCAATGTCCATTCTTCAACTGACCCTCTTATGAAAATTTCACCACCATGAATACCGCTTGCGAGCCCCATCTCTGCATATGGTTCTTCATCCTGCATCCGGAACATGATAACAAGTCCGCCAGCCATATATTCTCCTAAGAATGCCTTGGCAGTCCCTCCAATAATCAGGACCGGACGTTTATCCTGATATTGTTTCATGTGAATTCCGCCACGGTAGCCGATATCATCCCGGATGAAGACTTTCCCTCCCCTCATACTATGAGCGGTTGCATCACCACTGGCACCGTGAATGATAATAGTACCTTCATCCATGGTATTTCCAGGTGCATGATCTGCATTCCCGAATACTTCAATAGTGGGTCCTTTCATGAACATTCCAAGATCGCCTCCGGGTACTCCGTGAATGGTAATTTTTACATTGCCGATAAGCCCATCACCGATAAACCGCTGTCCCATGACATTTTTTAAAATTATTTCAGAGACTCCGTCGCGGACGGCCTGCCTGATCTGTTTATTGAGCGGAGTATAGTGAATTCCTGCAGCATCTATAGTAATAGTTGTCATTTCAGGCTCCTATCGGTTTGACATCCAGAACATCAAGCATTGACTGATCAAGCATATACCCTCTGAGACGGTCACGGTTCCCACGAAGAGATTCAATACTATTGATTCCTGCAGCACCCATCAGTTCAGCAAGTTCCAGTGTCCATGCCTCAATGAGGTTTTTTACATTATGTGACGCTTCTTCAGGATCCAATCTTGCGACAAGATCCGGACGCTGCGTTGCTATTCCCCATGTACATAGACCACGATAACAGGTTCCACACACCCTGCATCCCATCGCTACAAGAGCTGCAGTCCCGATATAGACTGCATCTGCTCCAAGACAGATGGCTTTTGCAACATCTGCACTCTGCCTGATTCCGCCTGATGCAATGATGGAGACTTCGTTTCTGATTCCCTGTCTTCGTAGTTTTGTATCAACGGCTGCGACAGCAGCTTCTATCGGGATACCGACATGATCCCTGAAGACAGATGGTGCTGCTCCTGTTCCTCCTCTAAAGCCATCGATTACAACTGCATCTGCTCCTGACCTGGCAATCCCTGCTGCAATCGCTGCTACATTATGAACCGCTGCAATTTTGACAAAAACTGGTTTTTTCCATTCAGTTGCTTCCTTCAGACTGATTACCAGCTGTTTAAGATCTTCAATGGAGTAAATATCATGATGAGGTGCTGGACTTATGGCATCACTGCCTTCCGGAATCATCCGTGTACATGAGACATCAGCACATACTTTCTCACCTGGCAGATGTCCTCCGATTCCGGGTTTTGCTCCCTGACCTATCTTAATTTCTATGGCTGCTCCCCGTTCAAGGTAATTGACATCAACGCCAAATCTTCCTGATGCAACCTGCACAATCATGTGATCCTGATACGGATACAAAGCTTCATGGAGACCTCCCTCTCCGGTTCCCATAAATGTCCCAATATCAGATACGGCTTTCGCCATGGCTTTGTGAGCATTCAAAGAGATAGCTCCATAACTCATATGACCGATCATTATCGGAGTCTCAAGTTTGAGATTTGGTACAAGCTCTGTTACAAGACTGATGTCGGTGTCAGATTTTTGGATGAACTCAAGTTGTCTGGGTTTTTTTCCGATGTACGTCCGAAGTTCCATCGGCTCACGAAGTGGATCGATTGAAGGATTTGTTACCTGACAGGCATCGAGAACCAGGTGATCGAATAAGATTGGGTATTGTGCTGCATTCCCCATCCCTCCAAGGAGAATTTTTCCGCTTTCTGCCTGTTTAAAGATATTTTCTTTCACCTGGGCAGTCCAGACCGGATGTGACCGGTAATCACAGGGACGTTCCTTGATGGTAATAGCATCCCGGGGACATTGTGATATACACCGATGACAGGCTACACAATTTCTGGTATTCGTGATGATTCCTTCTGGTTCCATCCGAAATACGCCATATGAACAGTTATCTACACATCTTCCACAGAGCATGCACTGGTTCTTGTCAACAACAACCTGGAATTTAGTTGGTCGGGATCCAATGATCATGCCACCGTCCTCCCAACAATTGGATGTCCTGCTTTGGGCATGTAGATATTCTTAATTGCAGAATTTACCGTTCTGATTGCTGCTTCTTCACTGGAGATAAATACCTTGTTGTCATGTTCACCAATTACAAGAGGCCTGAGTTTAATTCTGTCTGAAAATCCGACAATCGAGTCTGGAGAAGCAACAGCAATAGCAAAAGGCCCGTTCATCATCGCCGAACCATATGTGAGACGAAGAGCAGTATTTAATCTCTGAATGTCTTCTGGCATTCGTTCAATTTCTTCCCAGAAGGGAGGAGCAAGAGCTCGTACTGCCAGTTCCTGGGTTAGTCCGTGTCGTCGGACGAGGAGATCCATGAGATATGCAACAACTTCCGTGTCGGTATACATCGTGCAGTCATATCCAAAACTCTCGATATATCTCCTGTTGGTTCCATATGAAGTAATTTCACCATTGTGGACAACACTCCAGTTCAGGAGGTTAAATGGATGTGCTCCACCCCACCATCCGGGTGTATTTGTCGGGTACCGATTATGGGCAAGCCAGAGATATCCTTCATATTTCTCGACCCGGTAAAAATCAGCAACCTCCTCAGGCCATCCGGATGCTTTGAATACTCCAATATTTTTTCCTGATGAGAATATCAGTGCTCCCTTTATGGATTTATTCACTTCCATGACAATGTGTTTTACAATTTCATCATCAGGAGTTCTGCTCCGCTGCATTAACCGTGTTTTGGGGCGGAAAAAGTACCTCCAGGGCGTATGGATTTTTGGTATTCCAGCCTGTTCCCAGGTTGGTATCTCTTCATCATGCTCTATCATCCCCCATGTTTCGAGGAGATCCTCTACCTGGGTCTTGGGTTCTACCAGATTATCATAAAAAACATGAATAGCATAAAGATCGGCGTAGTCCGGGTATACTCCATATGCTGCATATCCGGCACCTTCCCCACTTCCGCGCTCATCCATTATCGAGAGGGCATCTCTGATGGAGGAGCCATCCATGAGCTCACGCTGTTTATCTATTACTCCGATTATTCCACACATAAGATCACATAAGTCTCATTGACAGGCATTATAATGCAACGAGCAAATTCCGGATATTTCCGGCATGGAAGCTAACTGCTTGTATGATTCTTATAAGCTTTTCATCTTTATTAACCTGTTCGCTTCCGATATCAACTTAAAACGCTGAAATTTTATCTCATTTCTCTGAAATCCTTAACTATTTTTTTTATAGACCCCCACTCTAAATTGATTGGTGATCATTCATGTAAACCTACATGAATAAGAATGAAGAAAAAAACGATGGAGATAAGTTAAATTTAAATGTAATTAGGTAGAAGTATGTTTCAATGTCTGATGCAAAGGTCAGCGAAATGATCGCACGGATAAAGGCTGATAATGTTAAATTCATTCGCCTGCAGTTCAATGATATCCTTGGCATCCCCAAGAATGTTGCAATACCTGTCGTTCAGGTTGAGAAGGCCCTTACTGAAGGTATCTGGATTGATGGTTCTTCAATTGAAGGATTTGCACGGATTGATGAGTCAGATATGATTCTAAAACCGGATATCAGTACCTATCAGATTCTGCCCTGGAGACCGGCAGATAAGCGGGTTGCACGGTTTATATGTGATGTTTACACATATGGTAACAAACCATTTGAAGGTGATCCAAGATCTGTTCTGAAAAGAAATCTGGATGAAGCAGCAAAATTAGGGTTTACTTTCAACTGTGGTCCTGAATTAGAATTCTTTGTCTTTAAGAGAGATGAAAAAGGACAGGCCACTACAGAATTTGTAGACCATGGGGGATATTTTGACCTGGCTCCTAGTGATGCTGCAGAAGATCTCAGACGTGAGATTGTTCTTGCATTGACTGATATGGGTTTTGAAATCGAAGCATCTCATCATGAAGTTGCAGACTCACAACATGAGATTGATTTTAAATATGGAGATGCTCTCTCGGTTGCTGATAAAGTTATTACCTTCAAATTTGCAGCGAAAACTCTTGCACTTATGAATGGTATGCATGCAACCTTTATGGCAAAACCAATCAGCCGGATAAACGGTACCGGTATGCATACTCATGGTTCACTCAGCAAAGATGGAAAGAATGCATTCTATGATCCAAATGCAGAAAACCAGCTATCAGAGACCATGCTCTACTATATCGGGGGTCTTATGAAGCATGCAAAGGCTCTTACCCGACTTGGCAATCCGACCATTAACTCATATAAACGTCTGGTACCTGGGTATGAAGCCCCAGTATATATTACCTGGAGTGCAGCAAACCGATCTGCAATGATTCGTGTCCCTGCTGCTCGTGGTAATAGTACTCGTGCAGAATTTAGAAGCCCTGATCCAACCTGTAATCCCTACCTGCTCTTTGCCGGTATGATTGCAGCAGGACTTGACGGCATTAAGAACAAGATTCTTCCTCCTGCACCAACCGATGTTAATATTTATCATCTGAGTGAAGAAGAGAGAAAAAGCAGAGGTATCGAGATGCTCCCAGGTTCCCTTATTGAGGCGAATGATGAGCTTTTAAAAGACAAAGTTATCTGTGATGCTCTCGGTCCACATATCGTCGAAAATCTGACCAAGATTGCTATTGCAGAAAATGACGAATTCCGCCTTACTGTCCATCCCTGGGAAATTGAGCGATATATCAATAATTTCTAAATTTTTTTATTTTTTTAGAATTTTGAAGGTTCCTTATTTATAATTTTTCTCTCAAAAATATGCCTTCTTTCGCTTATATGGACATAATGAGAGGATTGGACTATATAGTTTCTAAAATAACGTATATATGATGGAAGTTCCCAGGGAACAGGTCTGCGTCCTTATTCCTACCCTGAATGAAGAGCCGACAATCGGCCCTCTTATTCAGAAGTTTCATAATGCCGGGTATTATGATATTCTCGTTATCGATGGAAATAGCACTGATAATACCAGAGACAAGGCTTATCAAGCCGGGGCCAAAGTAATCATTCAAAAAGGTAAAGGAAAAGGAGCTGCTTTTATCCAGGCTATAGAACAGATATCAAAACCCTATGTAATCCTTATTGACGGTGATAATACATATGATCCTGCAGATGCAGATGCCTTGGTTCTTCCACTTTTATCCGGATATGATCAGACATTAGGAAATCGTCTGATCCCATCTAACCATGTCTCATTTAATCGCCTGAATTTAACAGGGAACCGTATACTAAACTGGTTATTTAAGATCAGTCATGGACGGTACCTGTATGATATCCTGACTGGATACAGAGCATTTACCCTTGCATCTCTTCAAAGAATGCGATTATATGAGGAGGGATTTGGTATTGAAACTGAGATATCTTCTGAATCTGTTCGAAATGATGACAAGGTTGCAATAGTACCTGTATCGTATGGAGTTCGAATTGGAAGTGATACCAAATTGGATCCTATCCATGACGGGATTAAAATAGGACGAACCATCTACCGATTGGCCAAGCTGAATAACCCGATGTTTTATTTTGGTCTCATCGGTCTCATCTTCCTTCTGGCGGGTGGAGGAATAGGGATATATATCGTTTATGAGTGGCTTTTAAAGATTGATCATATTCCGCTGACAATACTTTCAGTAACCCTTATTATTGTAGGCATTCAGATTGTCATGTTTGGCATTCAGGCTGACATTCAACTCGCAAATCAGCGGGAATTTCTTCATGAAATTCAAAAGCTAAGGAAAGAGAAGTAGATTCCGGAACAAATTGTAACATTTATCAAGGATAATCGATAATATATTTGGGGCATCTGCGGTAATAGTCTAGCGGCAGGACAGGGGCTTCCCAAGCCCTTAGCCCGGGTTCGATCCCCGGTTACCGCATTTTTTTATATTCCTTGTATTTCCTTGAAATCTGATTCCTCTATACATATCTGAATGCTCAGCATATGAGCCATATTCTGAATAGTAGAATAATGAGGAACTTTATGAAAATAATTCAGATCAATATCAGTTGAAGATAAGATAGTATACAGGGAATTAATCAATTCTTTTTTAAAATTATCTCTTTTATATGTTCAATTTCCTGTATTCTTCTTTCATAATCATCAACAACTTCTTCCCTCAATTCTTCGAGGATATCTTCTGGTTTTTTAATAATGTGATAGATTTTAACAGGCCTGCCTTTGTTTTCCGTTATAAGACGAACCACATCGATCCATCTCCGCTTCATGAGTTCAGTTATTGCCAGACTTACTTCTGGTTGTCTGAGACCTGTAATCCGTTCAATCTCCCGCGAAGAAAGATCGACATCCTGAAGTAACGCGACCAGGACCAGAGCACAATTTTTTTTCATTCCAATATCTCTGAACAGGTCAGCGACCTCTTCTAATTCTTTAGATATTTTTATTGGAAGACTCGAGTCGGTCATAGTTGTCCTTTATTATATTGCATAAATAATATAAGAATAGATCTTATTTTACTATCAGAAGAATTTTTAAATTTTTAATGCTTTTTTAGTATTCGCTAGAAAGGCTGTTGCATAACTAAAATGTCATTTCCTCAAGAGGATAATTTCCATTCGAGTAGAGCCTAAAATCGGCGATAAAAAATCTTGTTTTTTCCTCATTGTACCAGCGGTTCAAAGTTATATACCAACCTCTAGATATTACAAATTTCGATAAATTATGGGTTCAACCGTAAGGGCTACTAAAGATAATTGAATAAATATCGAAATTATAGAATAATCATAAGATGAATGTAAAATATCATTAAAATTTCCCTTACCGAATGAAATTATACCACCCTTATTTAGATGAACTCTTATATTGAGTATAAAATTGAGATTTATCCCGCTTTTAATGCTAAAATTTTTCTCATATTAGAATTATTTGGAAATATTCCGTATGATCTCCAAATTTATTTGTCTGCTCTTTTATGCTGATTTATATTTCTGAATATATAGAGAAAGATTATAAATCAGGAGATGTTTTTCATATAATAGTCTCTTTATATTGTCTGAAGTATACTGCATATCTGGCGAATTACCTTTTATTTAGATGAGATAATTTCTTGTCTGACATTTCGATACATATTATTAGAGGAATATAAAATTAAACAGAGAAAATTATTGTTTTAGAATCCGGGGCCTTTTTATGTGAATTGGGAGATCTATTTAACTCCATACCATACCCGAAGCGGAAAATCCACTATATAATCACACATCATATGATCCATAAGGTATATGGCAATAGAAAACTTTGATGAGGGGCCGGTCACAAAGACAAATATTGGCCGATTGACCAACGGAATATTCGTATTTACTTTACTATTATTATTTAAAAATGTCCGCCTTCCCTCTTTTGCTGATACGATGCATGAAACAAAAATTGATACGTTTGGACTGATGCAAATCCCTGATATTTTGAGTTTCGTAAATGCCTTTCTCATTATTGCACTCATTTGGATAATGACTTTTCATATTTTTCATCAAATAAAAAAGGTTGATCGAAGATATATCTCCATACATTTCGGCTTACTAATCTTAATCATTTTCATCCCGATAACAAGCCATTTATATCAGATATTTGAAGAAAACTCAATAATTGCCTTCTTTTTACATACGAATATTTTTTTTATCAGTATATTTCTGATGGGTGAATGGTATCATTGTACACATACTCCAAATATAATTTCTGCTGTTGAAAATACCCAGAATTACGGGTGTTTCTCTAGAAAAATATTATATATACCGTTAACTGCTGTCATCGGTATTCTCCTGTCGCTATATGATATTGCTCTTACCAGAAATTTGTATTATGGAACCATGATAATCTTCTTTCTGGACTGGTTCCTGACAACCAGGTATCCTTGTAATGTGAGGAGGAGGAAGAGATGAAAAAGCCGGTACTATCATGTAAAGGTCCGGTTCCTCAGGATATGCTGGAAATTCTTATGAATGGGATATTTGCATTTGCGATGACACTCATTGTAAAAAATAATATTCCATTACCTTCGGGAAATGTATCAGAAGACATTTATTTTTTTATTGAATTTTTTTTCTCGATATTTTTCGACGGGTTTAGTTTTATTTTCACTTTTATTCTGCTCGCAATATTTTACATACTGGCTTTTGAAATCATGCGTCATTGTGTTTCGGTAGACCGCATCTGTGTATATTTGGTTTTTGGTTTCCTTCTGACAATTATTTTTATTCCCTTATCATCCCTGCTCTGGAGCATTTCTGATGCTCCTATTCCTTATGGGATTCTTTTCCATGCAAATATTTTAATCTCCGGGTTGACTCTTTTGTGTTTGTGGGTTTATATATTCAACTCACCCGGGATTCTTTTTAAAGGCATGTCTCAAGAATATATAAAAAATTTATCATTTCGGATAGGCATCTTCCCCCTTACTGCATTGATCGGTATTCTTATTGATGGAAATGAAATTTCTTTCGGGATTATTCCAATAATAATCCTATATCTTATACCAATAGTTATTTGTGTCAGAAATTCCCGAGATTTCTGATTTTAATACCATTATATCCAATTATTCTCTATGTTCAACGGATAATACTTATACCCTTACTATCCAATGATAACCTATGGATCAGGATATGCCATCAGATAATACAATAGATCGTATTACATCTGATTCGCTCAACCTGTTTGGTTCTGAAGTAATTATTCAGGAGGTGACTGAAGAACCTGAAATACCTGATGATCAAGCCCTGATTCAGGAAGAATCCGATGAAATACAATTTAAAGAAGAACCAGATCTACAAGAAAATTCTGAATCAGCCTCTCATCCCTATCTCGCAATAGGGATTCAGCTTATCAGGGATAATGAATGGATTAAAGCTCTTCCTTACCTTTCAAAAGTCATTGATTCTGATGAGGAGGCACCACTTGGATGGTGATATCTTGGCATGATTCATTTACATTTAAGTAATTTTGAGCAAGCCCGGGAGTATCTTCAGAAAGCATTCAGTTTTGAAAGAACTCGATCCATTTCATTATATTATCTTGCATTTGGGGAATATCGTCAATCTGATTTTCAAAAAGCCCTCACATATCTTGAGCAGATACCAGCAGGTGATATTAAAAATGAAAAGAAATTATTCCTTAAAGGCCTTTGTCATTTTAAACTTCGTCAATATCAGTCGGCAATACAGGAATTCCATGAACTTCTTATAAGCGATCCGGACCACAAAAGAACTCTTTTTCTTATTGCATATAGTCAGCTCCTGTCAAATTTTCCAGAGGAAGCATTAAAGAATATTGATCATCTGCTCGAACTCGATGATCGATTTGTGCATGCCTGGGAGTTAAAATCCCGTATACTCATTAAAATGGAGAGATATTCTGAGGCGTTATCTTCAACGAAGAGGTTGCTGTGGCTAAAACCAAAGGCATATGCAGGACTCTGGATATCCTGTTTTTCACTTTTGAAAATGAACCGATATGAAGAAGCACTGAATACTTCCCGCCTTATCACGACCTATTATCCGCTTCATTCGACAGGATGGAATCTTATGGGGCTTGCATATATGGGTTTAAACAAATTTCAGGATGCACTCAAACCACTTGAACGAGCGCTTCAGATAAATCCGCATGACTCAGCATATCAGGCATATCGTATCATCGCTCTTAGAAAATTGAAGAGGTATGGAGATCTTCTCCAATATTATGAATACCTCACTGAAGAAGAACCAGATAATCTAAAAGCCTGGTTTAACAGGGGGGTGTTGTTACATCGTGCAGGTCGTTTTCTCGAAGCTATTGAAAGTTATCAGAAAGTGTTGGATAAGAATCCTGCAGATTCCCGTGCACTTTTAAATAAAGGACGGGCGCATCAGGCATTGCATGAAACGCATAAAGCCATTACCTTATTTAAGCAGGTTATTCATATACACCCTGAAAATTCAGATGCCTGGTTTTATTTAGGACAGATTTATACAAATCTTGTCAGATTGGCCGAAGCAATCGTATGTTTTGATCAGGTACTCAGGATTGATCCACGACATGTAAAAGCTATGATCTACAAAGCGAAAATTCTAAATGAACTTGGAAAAAAACAACAGGCTTATCAAATGATTCATAAAGCGAAGAGCCTTGATCCAGATATTACAAATCAGATGGCTGGATCACTGGTTCATGATTAGTGCATGATGATTTCGATGTCAAAAACCCAATAATTTATTTATAATAAAAATTGGATTTAAATTCAGGCTTTTATTAATATTTATGTAATTTTATATGCCCTATTGCATGGCATATTTTTATATATTCATAAAAGGCAGATAAGCTGGGGGGATTGATGAGACCCGTGAAAAAGATCCTTTCTTCAATACGGGCTCGTCATCTTCATTGAATTCTTCTCCTAATTTTATCTTCATATTTTATAGCAATACTAACGATTTAAAGGATATATCTAAGTCTATCCAAATTCATAAGGGGAATATTTTTTAAATTCTGTTTCAGATACCCTGCCTCTTTTATGAAAAGTATAAAAGTTAGAACATACTATTCACAATCAGATATATCATGCTAGAGTTGTATCATTGTAACATCTGCGGGCAGATAGTGCTTATTGTAAATGAAGGAAAAGGAACCCTGGTTTGCTGTAATCAGCCGATGATACACATTCCAGAGAAAATGGGTGAAGAAGAAGGGAAAGAGAAACATATTCCAGTTATTGAAAAAACTAATTCAGGAATTAAGGTAAAAGTTGGATCGGTACCTCATCCAATGGTAGATGATCATTATATCAAGTGGATAGAAGTAATTGGGGATACGTATCTACAGACATCAACGTTAAAACCTGGTGATGCTCCTCTAAAAGAATTTTGTGTTCCATTTGATTCGGTGAAGAAAGTCAGAATCTTTTGTAATAAACATGGATTCTGGATAACCCATTAAATTTTTTATTCATTGATTAATTAAACATTGATTCCGAATAATTTAATATATTCACATACCATTTCATTTCATTGAATCTGCATGAAAATTTTTTCATTGATAAGATGGGGGTTAGTCTTGATTTTTACCTGTATGGCAATTTCCAATGTGTATGCAGATACAAATTATTCATCAGGATTATTTGGTTCCTATGTGATTAATTCAGAACCATCAGGGGCTGATGTATACATTCTTGAGAAATATTATGGGAAAACCCCTCTCCTTTACATCCCGGATAATACAGCAGATCACCCATATACAATAGAATTTCGAAAAGATGGATATAATAGCAGCATCCTTTCAATTAATGAGAATATTACTCCCGGAACTCAGAAGGAAGTATTTGCTCACCTCTCCCCTGCTCCTAAGTTTACCTCAATTTTTGTCAGTTCTGATCCTGATGATTGTCTTGCTCAATTAGATGGGGGTTCATCTGTTCCTCTCCCCTATTCTTTCACATCCGTTTCTGAAGGAACCCATACCCTTCTTGTGTATAAAACCGGCTATAAATCATATCTAAATGAACAATTATCAGTCCGGTCAGGCTCAAACACTACGATGAAGGTTATCCTTATTCCAAATTATGAGCGGAAAGAACTTGTCGTTACTTCTACTCCGCCGGATACAGAAGTTCTTGTAGATGGCATCTTCAGAGGAACTACCTCAGGAAATATTCCTCTTATGATTGGACCACTGAATGATGGTCAGCATACTGTACTTGGACGTATTGCCGGATATCAGGAGAAAAAAGTGATGGTATTTACCCGGCAGGATCTTTCATCAAATGTTCATCTGAATATGATCCCAATAACTCTCATGCCTGTGTCATCAACTGTAAAGATACGGTCAATTCCGTCAGGATCAGATGTTCTTCTGAATGGTATCTGGTTTGGTGAAGTGCCTGCTCAGGGATATCTGGAGCTGAATGACATTCCTCCAAACCGATATAAACTTGTAATATCCCATTCCGGCTACACTGATCATATAGAATGGATATTTCCCGGACCAGGTGAGACCATTACCATAGATACGGTGCTATTACAGTCCTGATGATTATTTGTTAAAAATTTTAGTGATATTAAAATAATTCAGGCTCTGGAGCTCTCCCCATGCTGGGAAATATCCAGACCAACATATTCTTCCTCTTCTTTAACCCGCAGGCCTATAATTTTATCTATAGCTAATGCAAGGATCCATGTTCCTATGAATGAATAGACAAGAATGACAAATGCAGCTCCTGCTTGAGTGATGAGTTGCTGTGGGTTACCTGCAATAAGTCCATTAACCCCGCCTATTGCAGCCGTTGCAAAAATGCCTGCTGCCAAAGTTCCCCAAAGCCCTCCTGATCCATGAATAGCCCAGGCATCAAGACTTTCATCCCATTGACGGGCAAGTCTGAAAACCAGAGCATAATAACAGATAATTCCTGAAACAGTCCCTATGATAAAAGCTACCATGGGCCCTACAAACCCCGCAGCAGGGGTAATTGCACCAAGACCGGCGATTGTTCCGGATATCATAGAGAGAGAACTTGGTTTTCCATAATACCAGGATGTGAGCATATAGGAATATAAAAAATCCAACTCCAAATGTCATCAAAATGACAAGGGCTGTAGAAGCAACACAAATGCGGTATCAACTGCCTGCATACAATATTCACCATACACAACAGATCCCGGTGTTCTCAGAATCACGTAATAGAAAGAAAGTAATTTCCACCATATCTAAAATTTATTAAATTGTGGAAGGGAAACTATCCTTATCGATATTTATTGAGAGAATTATTTAGAGAAACCTTAAGGGCGCAGAAGCAATTGGGAAAATGTATTTCCATGAATGGAATTTTGTAGAGATATCTGTTGTAACTAATTTTTAAGAGGGCACATATCTTCAGTAATTACAACACCGAAGATGTAATTCGGAGTGTTATCACCTGCGGATACCGGAGACTTTTCAATAATTACATCTCCGATTGTTCCATCAGGTCTGAAAAACCGGGTTACCATATGTATATGAGAAACAGCACTTTGTTTTACCAGATCATCATTTCCTTTCAAAAATTCCTGAGCAATCTCATCGGGCATTACCTGATATACATTTTTTCCGATTACTAAATCAGATTCTGCCTTTATCAGCTCACAAAATGCTGCATTTGCAATAAAAAATACTCCATCCTCCCGGATGATAAAAATGGGATGCGGAAAATTCGTCATAAGACGCTGTATCAGATTTGCCTGGAGTAATTGGGCCTCTTCTTGTTCTTTCCACTGTGTCATATCAGTGATAAGAATATATCCACGGATTGCATCACCAAAGGGAACAAGTTTGACACGAATTGAGAGATAGATCGACTCTCCGTCTTTTCTTTTTGCCCAGAACCGCAGTTCTCTCATGGATCCTTTATTGTGCTCGGCATCCCTGAGAGCCTTTTCAAATCGTTCCTTCTCTTCTGGTATCGCCAGATTTTCTGGTCGCATCTTATGAATTTCATCTGCTGAATATCCCGTAATCTCACACAGGCGCTGATTATGAAAGATTACTCTCTTCTTTCCGGATTTTATTTCAGATACAATAAGACCATCAGAGAGGTGATCTGAAACACTGCGGAAGAACTCCTCACTTTCCTGAAGGGTTGTAAGTGCTTCCTTTTCCAATGTTACATCTTCAAGAATTATGGTATCAGCAGAGCTGCCATCCTCAAAGACGGTTGGGATAATTTTCCCCCGAAAAAATCTTCGTTCATGGCCCTCTCGAACAACTTCAAAAGTCTCCTGCCTTGATATAAGTAAATCGGACAGAATTTTTAAGAATTTTTTATTTTCCGGATTCGGGGGGAGTACCTGGTCAATTTTTTTCTGAAGAGCAGAACTTCCTTGGATTTCAAGTAAGTCAAAAAAAGGATCATTTCCCTGGATAATTCTCATGTCACGGTCCAGAACAAGGACAAGATCAGTCGTGTAGGAGAGAAGGGCTGAGAGGGGGACTCGTGATGAAAGGGTGAACACTTTCGCCATTCCAAAAGTCCTCAGGTCTACATGTCCTGCAGCATGGAGGATATCCAGGTAACGCCCGGTTGAGTGCTTGTTCCGCCCAAGAGCAGATGCTATCTCAGTTACACTCATCCCTTGCGGATGATTACGGAGTAGATCCTTGATGTGGGCCAGTTCATCAGCCAACCGATGCATACCTAGTGATTTGCATTCGTTACACAAATAAGTTACTCATATTACTAACATAAATATGATACATCCATTTGTTACATATAAACAAAACAATTATATACTCATCTATACCACGAACTTATACACAAGTGAAACCAACTCAGGTGTACCATACATGATAAAACCAGTGTTTTCAGAATGTATCTCGAAAAAAACCCCGGATTCTTTCAGGGTGCCATCTATTATCCTTATTGGGTTATGTCTGGCAGTATTTTGTATTTCTCCGGTATCAGCCGGAACAAAATATCTTTCAGGTGAGCCGAATTTATCTGCTGCCATCTCCGGAATTAATGAGTTTACCCCGGGATCGACGATAGAACTCCCGATTCTGATAGAAAACAGCGGTCTGAATTATATAAAAATGGTTCAGTCAGGAATCGTTGATCGGGATGATATTCCATCTACTGCCAAAATGGTCAGAGTAACCCTTCTCCCTGACGGGGCACCTATCCTTATCAAGTCAGATACCCAGATGGTCGGTGATATTGAAGGCTCTGAATCTAAACCGGTGAAATTCCAGATACGAGTAAAAGATGATGGGCAGGCAGGAACATACAGCCTCCCGGTCAGAATTGAATACACCTATCTTGCTGCAGCTGAGCAGGTTGGAACCGACAGTGTTGTCAACCGGTATAATACGAAGAAGATCGAATTGAATGTTCCTTTTATCGTAAAATCTGCAATAAACATGGATGTCATTAAAGTCACTCCTGAAGACATCAATGCTGGCGGTGAGGGATTTATAACCATTACCTTGCGGAACAGTGGTGCAGACACGGGTCATAAGGCGATTGCAAAATTATCCAGATATGGAAATTCTCCGGTTGTTCCGGTTGACAGTACAGTATACATTGGGGAATTTAAACCTGGTGACGAATTTGATGCAAAATTCAAGGTTTCAGTCACCCGTGATGCAGAACCACAGGAATACCCACTCGAAGTACTGGTATCCTATGAGAATGCTGATGGAGAGAACCTTGAGACCCCCGCTGAACAGATCGGTATCCCGGTTGGTGGTAAGATCAAGTTCACCATGGTAAATGATCCGCCAAAAGTTACGATAGGTAGCAAACAGGTGGTCGAGGTGGAATACCGTAATGATGGTGATGCCACGGCATATAGTTCTGAAGCCCGTATCAGTGCGGTTGATCCTTTCTCAAGTGATGATGACCTTGCATACCTGGGAGACATAAAACCGGGTGAATCTGCAGTAGCCAGGTTTAAAATTACCACCAATGCTGAGGCAATTGAAAAAACATACGGACTTGACTCAGAGATTAGATATCGTGATGCTCTTGATAACAGTCAGATATCAGATACCATCAAAGTACAGATAACTGCTGGCAAACCAGAAGGATTCTCAGCAATACTCTCCAATCCCATCATCATCGCCGTTATATTGATTCTCATCATCGGTGGCGCATACCGGTACCACACCTCCCGCAGAAAATCTGCGTCTGTTTAAGGAACTTTGTGGAGATCCACCATGCGTTCCATTTTTGAAAGCATCTCATCCCTCATAGTGAACCGGCCAAAACTGGTTCTTGGGGCACTTTGTCTCATTTTTATTGCTTCAATCGTGGGAATGTCGATGCTCAAGATGCAAACAGGAAATGAAACATATCTTGACAAGAACACCCCGAAAGGTATTACATTCTCTCATTATGAGGATACATTCAGCCAAGATACCCTTGTTATTCTTATTGAGAGTAATGATCCCTTAAATCCTGATGTTATCGCATACCTGGATAAAATTACTCCGGGCCTGAAGAATTTACAGTATATCAACTCTGTTTCAAGTATAGCAGATCTTGTGAAACAGGCAAATAACGGAGATATACCCAGATCTTCAGGAGAAATTAAAAATATAAAGGAGAGCATTCCCTCTGAAGTTTTAAACCGATATATTCCTTCTAATCTGCTGACTATGATGATGGTCAAACTTGATGTGGGAATGACCGATCAGAAACAGAAGAGTGTAATGAATAATGTCAGGTCATTTCTGAACAGTTCACATCCTCCACCGGGTGTTACGGTAACATTAACCGGAAATCCGGTATTTCAGCAGGAAATGGGTCAGGAATTGAGTAAATCCATGGGAACCCTAATTATGGGTGCCATGGTCCTGATGGTTATTGTACTTGGACTTTTGTTTGCCTACGTCAGTCACCGGTTCATTCCGGTTTTAATTGTTGCAATCGGATTAATCCTTACCTTTGGTATCATGGGGCTGTTCGGTGTAAATCTTAACACTGCAGTCATTGCCGCATTCCCAGTTCTTATAGGGCTCGGTATTGATTATGCGATACAATTCCATGCCCGGTTGGAAGAGGAGGCACGAAAAGGATCTTTAACTGATGCGGTCAGAATTACCATCACCAGAACCGGCCCGGCAGTTCTTTTTGCGATGATTGCAACGACGATGGGATTTATTGCAATGTTTATCTCTCCGGTACCCATGATCCGGTCATTTGGTCTGGTCGCAATCATTGGAGTTGCCGTTTGTTACATGACATCGCTCATTGGTATTCCACTTATCGCGATATTAATCAAATATAAACCAAAAGGAATACATGGAGAGGAGAAACCGACAAAAGCAGATCTGGTTCTTTCAAAGACTGCCGTCACCATTGCGAAAAACCCACTTCCAATCCTTATGGTTGCCATTCTCTTTGCGTTTATCGGGCTTCAGGTAGATCCTTCAATTCCCATCTCTACCAGTGAACGGACATTTGTTCCGTCGGATATGCCGGCAAAGATCTCTCTCGATAAAGTGAGTCGAACAATCGGTTCCACCACACCGGTTCCTATCCTTGTGACCGGTAATAATGTTCTCTCTCCTGATGTGCTCACATGGATAGAGACCTTCCAAAAGAACGAACTCAGTTTGTATATGGAGATTACCGGGTCCACCAGTATTGTTGATTATATTAAAATTTACAATAATGGCACCATCCCACAAACCCAGTTTGAGATTGATGAAGTAATATCCAAAATTCCAGAAGGAGTCAGGAACGAGTTTGTTAATGGCAGAACAGAGACACTCATAGAGTTTTCTACCAAGCTTCTAGAGATGCCTCAGCAGGATGAACTCAAGAGACAGATGACAAATGATCTGGTTCTTCTGACTCCGCCACCAGGTATAAGTGCTTCAATAACTGGAAGTTTTGATCTCTTTACGACTTTGATATCAGATATTTCTGAAAGTAAGGAGCGGATGACATTACTGGGCTTTATTCTGATAGTGGCATTCCTTGCACTTATTTATCGGAAGATTCATGCAGTTACTCCTATCGTTCCTATCATCTGTATTGTCGGGTGGAATGCTGTCGCCATGCTCATATTAAATATCGATTATACTCCGATGACTGCCTGTCTTGGGTCTATGACCATAGGGGTTGCAGCAGAATACACAATTCTTATTATGGAGCGATATCTTGAAGAACGGGAGACAGCAGCAAATACGATAGATGCAATTCGTGAAAGTGTGAGAAAGATCGGATCAGCAATTATGGTGTCAGGATTTGCAACATTCTTCGGGTTTTCAGCACTTATGCTCTCAAATTTTAACATGATCAGCAATTTTGGTCTGACCACCGTTATTGCCGTGTTATTCTCACTAATCGGAGCAGTTGCTATTATGCCGGCAGTGCTCTCTGTTCTGGACGAACTTATTCGGGATGTACATGACATAGAGGACAAAGTCCTCCACCACTCTCATAATGAATAAATTCTATTTTTTCTTATACTATAATTACCTGTGATATCGAACAGTATACTATGGACCAGGAGCGGAAAGATCGCTACCTTGATAAATTAAAATGGATACATGATCGCTCAAGATTTATTGATGTCTGGCTGGGAGAACTATTAGATTTTCAAAATAATACAGATACAAAAACGGTTTTAGCAATTTTTAAAGCATTTCAGGAGATTACAGAAAGTTTTATGGATTGTATAGCCATGTATTTGAGAGATAATAATATCCCTCCCAGAGATGATTATGCAAACATTGACCGTGTTGAGTTATTTTCGAACGATCAAAAACAACTTTTGAGAGAGATGAATAGCCTTCGAAACCGTATTATTCATCGGTATAATGGAACTGATGAATACCTGGCATTAACAGGAATATCTCATTCTCTTTCAGAAATAGTTTCATTGACTGATACTTTTCAGATATGGATAGAGAACAATTAATTCGATTATTACTTGAGGATTTATCTTTTATTCCTAAAAACATTCCTGGAGTTTTTTTATACGGTTCATATGCCAATGGCTCAGCAGATGAGAGAAGTGATATTGATATTTGCATCGTAGCAGGAAAAGAATTCGAGCCAGTCTATCTCCAGTCACTTGTCTGGAGAAATACCAGATCAGAAAAATATGATATCCGTATTTTTGAACTGCTTCCATTATTTATCCAGATTCGTATTCTGGCACAAGGAATTCTCTTATATTCACCAGATACAGCTGGTTTATTTGAATATCTCTATACCTATAGAAAAATGTGGGATGACCAGAAATGGTATCAATCACCAATTCCTGGTGCATGAAAGATTACCAATAATTATCCCAGTTTTCGCTTTATCTCAGTCCATAAATTCACGAGTGAGAGACTTATCAGATTCAGTGTCGTTGCACTATACCATAAAATGGCCTCAGCCTTATTTAAATAGACAATCCATCCTGACCATAATGCAAGACATATGATTGAGAATGTAATGAGTGTGTCTAGTGCAAGAAAAAGAGTTGAAGCATTCAGGTATCTTCCTACCTGAGCCAGAGTACAGAATTCAATCTTTCCCCCACTGCCAATTATATCAAATCCGGCTCTGATAATATTCATAAGGAGATCCACCCCGGCCCAGACAATGATGACCCATCCGGCATAGATAAAATATGGCTGACTATGAATCTCTGCTGCTCGAATAAACTGGATTCCAAAGAGAATCTTGAACATGCAGAATGGGACCCCTATCGTAAGTGACAGAAATGCCGGCCGGGTAAAAAGCGAACTGTGAGAATTTGCTCCATTTGCTTCTTCTAAACTCTCACCAAGGGCAGACTCCATGTTCTTATGGATATATCCCGCTCATGCTATAAGAAGTAATAAGGGAATTACTCCCCAGATTCTTCATACAATCGGGTAAAGTACCGTGATTCAAAGATGGTAAGTAATGGCCAGAGGAATAATGCAATGACAATGCCAATATACGAAGCTTCCATTATCAGATTGATGAGCATTCCAAAGATGAAAGAGATACCATAGATGATGATAAGGGCAATAATGTACGTTCCCCATCCGATCTCTCCGATCGTCTTTACTATCTCACGGAAATATACTGCTCTATCATTTATAAAAAAAGCCGAACATTCCCCATCTGCTGGAGGTATTGGAAGAGCGATCCTGGCAACAATTGGTCTCGGTCTCTTCAATCTTATTGTTGTATTAATCCCGTTCTTCTGTATTCTTATAATTCTTGCAGTTTTCCTGGTAGTCGGATTTTCTCTCTGTTGTGCAGGGCCGATACTTACCGGAGGGGCAGTACTGGAAATGTTTGGCATTGTTACTGGAGTAATCTTTTTTTCTGCCCCTGCAGCGATATTTCTCGGAATTGGGTTTACTTGTCTTGGATTATTGATCATCATTGGAGAATTCTGGCTTGTCCGGATATTGTATCGTATCGGTATCAGATATCTGAAATGGAATATTGCCATTATTCACGGAAGTGAGAGTATATGATAGCATTTCATCTTCCAAACCTGCGACAGGTTTTTGGATGGCTATTTATCATTATGATTCTGAGTTTTGGAATCGGCGGTGTCCTATTAGTCCTGGATACTGATAAATCAAGTCTTCCCCATGAAGGGTACTCAGAATTTAATTTTTCAGCACATGACATTGAGAAAGTAAGGATAAATCTGGCTATAGATACCGGATCAATACACCTTACCGGACAATCAATGGAAGATCTTCTTTCTGGTAGTGTGCATGTTGAGTCAGAGCACTATCTTCCCCGTCTCGCTCATTCGATCACTAATAAAACGATGAATATTGCAATTGACCGATCTCGTGACATATTTCATGATATCATCGGCGGAGAGGAGAAATGGGATGTAAAAATTCAAAACCAGACTCCGATAAGTCTCCTGCTCTCTGTAGGAACAGGTGATATTTACATGCAACCAGGCAATGCACAGATTTCAGAACTGGTCCTTGAATCTGGTGCCGGATCTCTCTTCCTTGATATTCATGACTGGGAGGGGGATAATCTCCCCGTCCGGATTGAGAACGGAGCGGGCGATATTACGGTTTTGTTTCCTGAAAAATCCCGTGTTTCTGTTGATCTTGACAGAGCAATCGGAAATTTGTTCCTGACCGGGTTTACCGGAGATGACCATGGATACTATCATGAAACAAGCAATCCCGATGCACCAGACATTCATGTCACGATCTCGCAGGGAATTGGAGATGTAATCTTACGGACGGTAGAATGAATGAAGATCATATCTGGTGATGAGAATATCTCCGGATAGGTTACAGTAACTATGGAATAGCTAGATGAATGAATAGTATCCATCATACAAAGATCATTATGAACAATGGCAAAAACCAAACTAAAATAGGAGGGCACAGGTATGCAAAAACAGGAATACTTATTCTTCTTGCTCTTATCTGCTTGCTCCCTCTGGTATCTGCCGCACCTCAGGTATCAGTTATTGTTGCTGATTATAAGGTATCTCCGGCAGTCCTTCTTCCAGGAGAAGAAGGTATACTGACGGTCACTTTAAAGAGTATTGCTACAGGCACTACTACCAGTTCAGTATCATATGGACAGGATATGAGTCAGACAACATCCAGTATCACACCATACATTGACAGTGTGGTCCTAAAATCAAAAGACTTTGACATCCTGGGCGGAGACTCAAAGTTTGAAGGAAATATCGGCCCTGACCAGCCGGTTCCCGTTACCTTCCTAATTCGTGCACCACAACGAAGCGGGATGTATTTCCCGGAAGTCTGGATACGGGTCCGCGATGGTCAAAGTCTGAAATATCCGGTTCCGATCAATGTCAATACCCAGATATCAGTTTTGAAAACTCCTTCTCTTGCACTTGAAAATACCTTCCCCATACCGGTGAAACCTGGAACCAAAATTGATGGCACCATAAGGATTTCAAATGAAGGTTCAACGCAGGCAGATAATATCCGCGTCTTTGTGAATGGCAGTCCGCCCAATGCAATCCCGGCGGGAATCAGCTCGTTCATGATTGATCGACTTGCATCAGGCATGTCAAAAGAAAAGAATCTTTCTCTTCTCATTGACAAAAACACGCCAACAGGGATCATTGAGGTTCCGGTGCGGATGACCTATGCATTGCTTGACGGAACTATCATTGAAGATACCGGATCTATAGGGCTTGATGTCAGAGGAGAATCAGAGATTAGTATTACCTCAGTTGAGACAACACCATCCAGAGTAAACCCTGGTGAACCATTTAATCTCATCATCAGGGTTCAGAATACCGGAACCGGTGAGGCTAAATCTGTCAGTGCAACGATTGATCTCCCCATCCAGGGAGCAAAAGAGGCATTTATCGGACGTATTAAATCAGGAAATGATGCTCCTGCCACCTTTGTTCTAGAAGGTACTGAAGCGGGAGAGTACTCCTATCACACAACCATTACCTATACTGATGATTGGGGCACCCATACCCTCGATAAGGATCTTATTCTTACCATTGCATCCGGTGGCGATTCATCTGGAATGATTATCCTGATCCTGCTTATTATCATTGCCGGTATAGGGGGATTTTTGTACATAAGGCGTAAAAACGAGGATGACTGATGCTTCTTGACCTCAGGGTTTCATTTTTTTTAGCACTCCGGGGAATTCTCAGGGGGAGCAGGGGAAGCTTGTATCTGACGGTACTGATCATTGCCATGGTCTTTACCAATATGATCTTCATGCCCTCTATTATCCTTGGATTTATCAAGGTCGCTGAAGATCAGATAATAACCTATCAGACCGGCAATATTCTTATCTCTCCTCATGAGGATGAACTCTATATTGAGGATGTCTTTTCATTATTGGAGAAGATAAACAGGATTCCCGGGGTACTCAGGGCATCAGCCCATTATGGGACCGGGGTAACGCTCCGGTACAAAGGGAACAGCCTGGGATCGACGGTTGTAGCGATAAAACCGGATGATGAACGGCTCGTCACGGACGTATACCGAAAGATGGCGGATGGGGATTATCTGGCAGATGGAGAGAATGACGAGATAATCATCGGTATACAGACCTCCGGTCATAAGGATGAGAGTCTTGATATGGGACCCACGCTTGGGTATCTGAAAGCAGGTGACCCGGTCACTGTTGAGTATACCAACGGGGTAAGCAAGGTGTATCATGTCAAGGGTATCATCGAGACCGGTTCATATTATGCAGACCAGGGAGCATATATCACCTGGGATGAGCTGGAATCGGTTTTTGGGAGGAAAGTTGATTATGCGACCGATGTCATCATCAAAACTAACCCTGACTCCTATGAACCAGATGTGAAAACACAGATATTACGGTTTGGGATCAGGGAGAAAGTCCAGACCTGGCAGGATATGCTTGAAGAGGCGATGGGACGTGCGGTTCAGAACTTTGCTATGCTCAACTCAATTACCATAGTTGTATCGTTAATTATTGCCATTGTGGTACTTTTCATCGTTATTATGATCAAAACGCTGAATAGTCGGAGGCAAATTGGAGTTTTAAAAGCACTCGGAGTCGAGAAGAGTATCATCATTCATAATTATGTTTTCCAGGTTTTAATTCTGACAACGCTTGGAATCATTGTCGGGACGACTCTCGTGGAGTCCATGGTTGCAATATTGACGGTGTATCCGTTTCAGTTCCCTGATGGTGAAGTGACACCCGTTGTTGCCACATCAGATCTTATCAATAATACAATTATGCTGTATATCGCCTCATTTATCGCAGGTTATATTCCTGCCTGGCGGGTTGCATCTGAAGATATTCTTACTGCAATGAGGAGCTGACAATGATTATCGCAGAAAATCTGACACGAGTGTATGATATGGGCAAAGTGACGGTCCATGCACTTCGGGGTGTATCCCTTACCATACAGAAGGGTGAATTTGTCGGTATCATGGGTGCGAGTGGTTCTGGAAAATCCACATTACTTCACCTGCTCGGTCTTTTGGACAGGCCAACAGAAGGGAGGATTGTTCTTGGCGGTATTGATGTCAGGACCTTAAATGAGCGGCAAAGAACCCGGTTTAGGCTGAAGAGACTGGGTTATGTGTTTCAGGATTATGCACTCGTACCTGAACTGACTGTAGAAGAGAATGTATACCTGACCTCAATGATACGAGGTACTTCGAAAGAAGAGTACATGGCACAGACATTACAGATTCTTGACCGGATTGGTCTTTCAGATCGACTGACTCATAAGCATAACGAACTATCAGGAGGACAGCAGCAACGGGTCGCTATTGCACGGGCGATGGTGAATAAACCGGAGATCCTCTTTGCAGATGAACCATGTGCAAATCTTGATTCAGAGAGTTCAAGAAACGTGCTTGATCTCTTTAAACAGATTAACAAGGAGATGGCCCAGACGATTGTGATGGTCTCCCATGAGGACTGGCATATGGAGTATTTTGACCGGGTGATAATCCTTCGTGACGGAAAAATTGTATCCGATGGTCCTCCACCGGAAGAGATTTTGGAAAAAGCGTGTAAATATAAGTGATTACAAGAATTTATCAATAATTCCAGTGATCATTCCCATCTCCTCATTGCCAACCCCCAACGCTGGAAGAACTGTTTTAATAAGAGACCCGAAGGCCCTTTTCCCTTCCGGGGTTCCTACCATCTTCTTGAGGGTGTTTATTCCATCAGGAGATGAGATAAAGTCCATAATCATCTTCTGGCCTTCTGGAGAGGAAAGAAATTGTTTGGCCATATTTTCCATTCCGAGCATAAGGTGATAATTGATCTATCTGGTATTAATATATTGTGATTAATCCGATCAGGATTTTTTTTATATCTCATATACCTTACGGGCTAAATTTTTCAAGAGATAAGAGAATCATACCATCCGTGACTGATAACAATATATATGTCCCTTTGCCATTATTCTTTCAGGAGAACGATGACGATCACAGAACCCATATCTAAAGTAAATCTGGAGCGGATCACCAATGGGATTTTTGCATTTACTATGACCCTGCTCGCCAGGGATATTGTAACTCCAGATCAATATGCAAAAGCGTCTACAATTACTGTAGATCAGTTTTTTTCAAATACGATATCATCAATGTTAGACTTTTTTGGAGTTTTTGTCATTCTTGCGATGTTCTGGATGCTCTTCTTTCAGATGTTTCATCGGATGAAGACATACGATTATCATTTTCTTCATGTGCATATGCTGGCTCTGATGGCAATTGTGGTCATCCCATTCTCTTCAGCATTTAGTAATCTGGGCCTTGAGAAGTACACCTTTGCAGATTATTTCTTTCAGATAAATTATTTTATTCTCGGCATTATTCTTCTCTATCTCTGGCATTATGCTAGTTCTTCCCCTCATCTTCGTGAACCATTACTGACTGATGAAGATGCTCATTTTCTCTTCATGAAATGTCTGATTCCTCCAGTTGTTGCTTTTATCGGTATTCTCTGGGTCTATGCAGATCTAGAAAACATCGAGATTCTCTATTATGTTCCTTTTTTGGTATTAGGGTTTTTTTTTAGAACTCCGCCGTTTGAGAAGAAGATGAGGTAATTTTTTCTCAAATAACAACACATATTCCACGAGACTACTAATGACGTCATCTATGAAATGTTTTTTCAGGATGCCTGTAGTCTCCTTCTCCTGATGACTCTTGAGTACATCAGGTTTTCGAGACGTTGCGGGGATAGATAATAATGCCACAATTACAGCATTTGAGGAACAGGGGTTCGAAGTACAGGAAGGGTTCTTGGCCACTACAAACCCCATCGGTCTGTTTGAAGCGGGCATTACTCCTTCTTGTTACGGGAACAATCCAACCAGTCCTTATATGCAATTTAAGGTTCCAAAAGCACCTGGTCAGACGGTAAATAACACCATCTCCGATGCACCGATCAATCCGCAGGATGCATGATTGTGGCTTGATTACCGGATGAGGCCTGATAAAGCCATCGTCTATGTTGGGATCACACCGCCGGAATGTGAATATTTCAGCTATATTGAATATATTGCCTTACGATATTCAGAAGAACTGAGCACGTATCACCGGATATTTACAAGTCTTGGAGATTCAATCAGTTTATCCAGGTTACAGAGTGAACCGGCATACAAGACCAATTTCTTCTCCGAACCGATTATCATTATCTTCACCGCTGACAAGGTTGCAGATCAAAATGCACGAGAGGCCCTCATGAATGCCGGATATCCGGAGGAGATTATGCACACGCTGGTCATTCCAAAGGACCTTGTTTGCATGGGACTTGTTGCTGAATCAGACACGTTTTCAACACTGAGCCGGATTGCGTTATTCAAAGATCAGTCTGAAGAGGAAAATTTCATCAACAGTACTCCTGGTATCGTCTACCGTCTGACTCCGACTATTGAAGGAGAACCGGATTATTATATTCCTGATTCAGCTATATTCCTCATAGATTCGATGTTAAAAATATATGACAACCTCCAGGTTGAGATTAAAAGGATCGAGGAAAGAATCAAATTTTACCTCAAGGATAAAGACAATGAATTACGAATTTTGATGTCAGTTCCAGAGATTGGAATAGTAATTGGATCTAATTTGTTGGCAGAAATAGGTGATATCCATGATTTTCCAACCGCAGATAAATTAGCCAAATGGGCAGGACTTACCCCATCTGTTTACCAGTCTGCAAATACCAATTACACTGGATCATCACGAAACATGGTTCCAATTATCTTCGATGGGCTCTTATTGAAGCTGCACACTCTGCGATTAGAAGACCAGGGAAATTGAATGACTATTTCAACGGTCTCTTACCCCGAAAGGGTTACAAAAAAGCAATTGTTGCTGTTGCTCGTAAGATTTTACGGATTGTTTGGTATCTTCTCATCAATAATGAAATATTTGAAGATGGAATTCCTAGAGTGAAAACTGTTAAGATTCCCAATTTTCCAGAAAAAATTGAGAGAGTTGGAATCACAAAGATTATTCAGCTTTTGTCCAGGGGAGCTGAGATAATTGTTCAAGAGGAAGGTAAGGAGATTATGCGAATTAATAGTTCATGTCAACCTACTTGATCCCGATTTTCATGGGAAATATTCGATTTCTCATGTCATTTTTTATTAATCCTTCTGTTTTTCCGGAATCACTCCGCTGACCCCTCCCCTTTGATCTGCCATATCCCCGAAATACCGGGGGATGACATGAATATGCAGGTGCATTACCGTCTGACTTGCCGGTTTACCTTCGTTTATCCCGATATTATACCCTTCCGGAGAATATTTCCGGTTCGGGAGTGCAGAAGATACAGGTTACAGGGTCCATGCAGGATATCCTCTGGTATCAATGAGATATTTGCTTTTCTCAATAAGTCCGGAGAATGCAACATCGTTCCAGTTCCCGGTTCTGTAATCCCGTATTCCGGTGAGGGATGAACCAAACGGAATATTTTCTCTATTCACTCTTCTTTTACTCATAAAGAGCCAAAACTATGCTTTGTGTTATGAATCATTTTATTCCTGTGGAAGTCACATATCTGGGGATTAAGAATCCATAGTTTTGGTTCTATTGAAAAGTTGATGAAGTCAGAAGGAAGATGAAATAATAATGAGTGAAGCAGTGGAGATCCCGGACCCCGTGATGCATCTGATTGAACATTTAAAAAATAGGCCTGATGAAAAACCTATCGAGGTGATCACGAGGGTTCTGGAATTTTATAGCGATGATTATATCGATGAAGAGACAGAAATAGCCATAAAAGAAGGCATAGAAGAATATAAAGAGGGTAAATCAACTTCTCATGAGGATCTTGGGAAGGAATTAGGATTTATCTAATGTATACTCTCCATTATTCAAATCATGCCAAACGGGCACTAAAAAATCTTGATCACCAAGTTGGTAAACGGATATACCAGATCCTTGAATCAATAAAGGAGAATCCCCGAGCCCATATTGAGGAGATGAAACGTCCGAAAGGTGCTGAAATACTATATAAGTACAGAATCGGAGAGTATCGGGTAATAATGTCTCTTTATGATAATGAACTGGTTGTTCTGGTCATCGATATAGGACCGAGAAGAATTATTTATAAAAAATATGGTGGAAAGGGATAATTTCGATCTTGGGATATTGTGATGCATCTGATTGAACATATAAATAAATCGCCTTGATGTAAAACCTATCGAAAGATCACGAGGTTCCATAATTCATATTATTATTGTATATGAACCGTATGCTCAGGTATCGGATAGTGAATACCGGAGGAGAGTATGAAATGTGCAATTTGTAAACATGGAATTTGTGAACCAGGCACTATTGCTGTCACATTAGAACGAGAACCTACCACCGTGGTAATCAAACAGATCACAGCCATAGTGTGTAATACCTCTGGCGAAGAATATATGAATGAAGAGATTACTGATACGGTCCTGTCTATTGCTGAATATGATGTTAAGGTTGGTATTTTGGAAGATATCAGGGGATGTCGGATTGCCTGTGCTTCCATATAATTCAGAATCTTTTAAGTTTAAGATGGACATGACCTGACAGACAGATAATGGTCTTCACGTAAATTTTCTGATGCTTTAAAAGAATGGTCTTGGTGATAGATGATTTCCGGATGACTTCTGTTATCATCAGTATTCGGACCACCTATGAGACCTGTACGCAAATAATACTAGATTTCACTTGTGCGTCGGATATCTACAAAGGATATATGATTCTTCTGAATAGTTAGAAGAAAGATTAAGGGATATTTAATCCTCAAGGTGAATAAATTACACTAAAAATCCTTGAATTACCTTATTTACAACATTTATAAAAATTCCCTCTCTTTGATTTTATTGTTACCGGGCCAATATTGTTTCTTCCGGGATTAGGTAGGAATTTATTATAGATTTATTACGGGAATCAAGAAAATCACTTGATAATGTATTTATATTTCCGCTTATGAAATCAATGTAATGTTATTAATATAGTAATTTATAACTTTATGTATATTTTTGAACCTTTTTTTATACAAATGTATTTATCCCAAACCGTCAATCTAATATCATAAGGAGGGGGAAGATGGAGGATATATTTACCCAGGAGGGTCAGAACTGGAGAGAATATCAATTATTCCGGATATCAGATCTGCAAAAATCCGGATTATATGATGAGGCTATGGCTGTTGCTGATGAAAGCCTAAAAGTCTGGGTTGATGACCCGGTCCTGCTCTTTTATAAATCCTTAATCCTCCTTGATCTTCAGCTTCCGGGTGAAGCAATCAGGGTGCTTCGAAAGATTCAATCAGTAATTCCGTTTGATATGAGAATTCAGGATTATATCGGGAAAAATCTTATGCTCCAGGGGTATTATTATACTGCCCTTAAGACCCTTTCCCACTTTGATGTTATGTCGATAGGGTCAGCAGGAGAATCCTCCCTTACTCTGCATGTATGCAGGTTTTTCACTGGTGACACTCAAGAGGCAGAAAAATTCTGTGACCTGGTTTTGGGATTCCATACGGATGATGAACAATATGGTGAATTTCTCGCTACATTCCGGGCTTTGAAAATATTATGTCTGCTCACAAGAGGAGAAGAAAAGGAAGCCCAGGAACTTTCCGGTCTTATCGTGGAATCATATCCTGATTGCCCACTCGTAGCATACGCAGCAGGCATATCAGCCAGGGCTGTTGGTGATCTTGACCATGCTGTCATGTATTTGAAAAAGGCAGTTGAAGTACAGCCACTTGACATGCGAGCCAGATCGGATTTAGCAGATGTTCTTATGCATCTTGGTAAAATCGAAGAGGGGATGACTTTCAGGCAGAGCATAACAGGATTCTTTGGAGCAGAAGAGAGTGATCCATGGCCAGGACTTCGGGGGGAAGAACTGCTTATGGCCGGGCGGTTTGAAGAGGCTTGTCTAATCTACAAGAGAATATGTGAGGAAGATCCTGATAATCCGGAGTTTCTCATCCCATTCATTACTGCTCTTCATTTCAGCGGTAAATATGATCAGGCAATAGTCTATGCAGAGAAAGCTGACCATAATCCAAAAGCGTGGAAAGCAATCTATTTGAAAGCTGCATCTTTGTACCAGCAGGGAAAGGTGATCGAATCATTCCAGTGTATATGTTCAGCTGGAGCCAGAGATCGTGGATTTATATTCTACACTCTGTTCGGCATGGAACAGGAAGGGTGGTTTAAAACCACAGATAACCTTTCAGGTGACGCACTCGCGTTTCAGGTTATGATACAGGATGGTCTGGAATCTGCAATTCCACTCTTTGAAGCTCTAAGCGATGCACATCCGGACATACCTGAATATCATGCCATTCTTGTTCTGCTTTATTCATTTACCTGTCGCTATGTTGATGCTGTTTTGGCTTCAGATAATCTGGAAGGGCATGATAATCCAGATTTTGCCTTAATCCGGATCCTTGCTATCAGGACTGCAGGATGCCTCAATGACGCAGAAATGGAAGGAAAGAAAATTCTGGACAAGTATCCTGATTATCCTGCTGCATTGAATATGTATACACGAATTCTCCTGGAACAGGAACGGTACCGGGAGGGATATACTCTCCTCCTCTCTCAAAATCCTCCTGTCATTCCTGATGCTAACCTGCAGGAGGTATATGTCAGATGTCTTATCCGTGCAGGTTCATTTCATGATGCATCAATAGCAGCATCTCTGATTCTTACGGAAAACCGGGGAAGACCCCTTGATTATTCTCTTCTTATCCGTTCTTTCATGCTTGAAGGTGATTATTCTGCGGCATTGTTTGCTGTACGGGAAGGGATTCTTACTACTGGCGCTTCTCAAGATTTATTTCTCCCCTATGTAAAAGCTCTTCTTCAGACCGGAAATCCGGACGAAGCAGCAGGAATACTACAGGATCAACGAGCACCTCTTCCTAACACACCGGAAGTGAGATATCTGAAATCCGCCGCTGCAATTCTTTCAGGAAACGATGAGCAGGATATATCGGTTCCAGAATATGCAGCACATGTATTTCAGGCAGAAAATGGGACGCTCCGGACTTATATCGGGGATTATCTGACAGCTGCACGAATGCTTGAAATTGAGATTTTTCAGGAACCATTAGATTATTCGCTCCGGATAGCCTATGCCGGAGTTCTTTTCAAAATGGAACGGTATTCTGAAGGGATGCATCAGCTCTCCCTGATTCCGGATCATATGAGCAGTGATGAACAGGTACAGATGCTGTTGAAAGAGGGATCCGAATCTCTCTGCCTTGAGACCGGACTTGCGGATTTGGTCAGGCTTGGCGGCGATTCTCTGACTAGGCAGGTTGAACTGATACATGAGCGAGCGACCAGGCTTAAGGATTTCGGGATTGATAAGCTCGCTATTGAGGCATGTAGATGGATTATTAATCAAACTACGAAAGATACAGTCATTCATCGTTTTATAGCCGATGCTTTTCATATGCTTGGAGATCTTGAGGAGAATCCTGATCGGTTTAATGAAGCACTGTCTGTCTACAACGAACTGCTGGCTGAAGATCCTGATAATATTGTACTACTAACTGAAAAAGGACTTATTCTGAATAATTTGAATAGGTTCGGGGAGGCGGAAACGATTCTGCAAAAAGCAGTCGAACTGAATCCTTTGTCCGGTTTTGCATGCTCTGCTTTATGCTGGTCCCTTTCCTGTCTGGAGAAAAATGAGGAAGCCCTGGAGTTAGGAAATAGGGCTGTTTCATTGATACCTCATATATGGGCATCCTGGAATAACCGTGGAATGGCGAAATTCGGTCTTGGTAATTTCGAAGATGCGGCATCCGATTTCAGGCAGGCAATCAGATGCTTACCATCAGAAAAAATTGGGAGGTTAGGTCTTCTGGCAACGCTCATGGAACTGGAGAGTGACGACGCTCCAGATGTGTATGGTGATCTGATCGTTAGATTCGGAAATATCAATTTTTCGAGAGATGAGTATGGTAATGATGACAATGATGAAATTAAAAATCCTTCAGGGAGGAGAAGAGTTTTTGAGACGGTAGCAGGGTATATGGATGGATATTTGTGATAAAACGTAAACTTTTTTTAATTTCATGGATATTTGGTTGTGGAGGCATATGAATTCAAAATGGTGTAATTATCTCTCCAACTATTTATCAGGTTCAATTTTTTCTTTTGGTTTCATAGTATATCGCGCTTGTAAAAATTCCTGAAGGTCTGATTCTGCAATTCTATATGATTTCCCGATTTTTATTGCGGATAGTTCCTTTTTTCTTATCAGATCACGAATTACCTCAGGTTCAATATCAAGAATCTCGGCAACGGTATCTGTCCGGAAGAATTTACCCTTTTTTAGTTCAAAGTAGTTTCTCACTTTACGTTCTGGAGATAACTGCACTATATATGGGCCATTATCGGGTTCAGATTCTGTAGTTGTATTTTTATTGATCCTCTGTGAAGTCATTATTTCATATCGTCTTATAGGTATTTGTATGATATCTACTTGAATGTATTGTGATAAGGTAGTGTATAAATTTTCGTCGGTATTCCTATACCTGTATGCCGGAGGATGTTAAATTCCATTTTAGCATAGAAATGAGATGAAAATGATATAATTTTATAATAATTTAGATTTACCTTTTTTTCATTTTTGGTGAAGACATTTTTTGATTCATGTTATTCACTTTTACCCTATCTTTTATTGCGCTTTTCATTGTTTTAATGAGAATCTTCTTTCTAAATTTAGGCTATATTTTCTTATAATATTGTAGATTCTAGGGTTTTCGACCATATCATAGATAAAAAATTTTTACATATTTATGTATTTTTGTATACTTTTATGTGCTTTTTCATAGAAAATTTATATACTCTTACTCTCTGATATCTATTATGCAGAACTCATCTGCCCGGTTATGTATTGCTCATTCCTCTCAAGCAGTATTTGCAGCACGGTATGTGAGCAGTATACATGTTCCTTTCACTAAAGGAATATCAGGTAATATTTTGTTTCCCTCTCAAAGTCATGGATAGTTAAAGAGTAAACCAACTTGGTGAGATTTCTCTAACGAAATCCTGGCGGAGTGAATCTAAAAAACCTGTAAATATTCTCTTGAATGAAAATAGAGGTGAAAGAATGAATAATCATCATCCCAAAGAAGTTACCTGTGCAGTATGTGGATCGTCTAGTTTACAGGATGTTCTGTTGGTTTCAAATTCAAACAGCAGTTTTAATTCGGGATTTTATTCAGTCCCTCTGGCACGGAATACCTTGATGTATCAGATCCAGGAATGTCCCACATGTCGATACTGTGCTCCTGATATTACCTTTGCAGATGTGAAGATAAAAGATATTGTAAAATCCGGGAATTATCTTCAGATTGCAAATAATGGCGAAATATCAGCTTTAATTCGACGATACTTGCAATATTCATACTGTGCTGAGGTACTTGAAGACAACAAAACTGCATTTTTTGGATACCTGACTGCATCATGGATATGTGATGATACGAATGAGATGAGACTGGGTAAAAAGTGTAGAGAGAAAGCGATTGAATTTATGATAAAATGTAAAAATAATGGAGATTATATCTGGAATCACCCGGGATTTTTTGAACTCATGCTCGCCGATCTTTACCGAAGAACGGCGCAATTTGAGAAAGGAAGTAAGATGATTGAGGTAGGATTAAGCAAGGTAGTAGAGCCTATCCTGAAATCTTCCCTTGAATTTACAAGTTCACGAATTAACCGCTGGGACACTCTGCCCTGAATACCTTATGAGAATGATAGTTCATCTATTGGGCACTCTTAAAAAACCGATATTGAGATTATATCGATTAGAATCATTTATATTTTCAGAATATCTCCAGAATTGTTATGTTTTTTTTCGGATAATAAATCGACAGACATAATTACTCCGAAAAAAATTATCCATATATGAGGTGTCTATGCAAACTACAATAATATCTGTTGACATCAGGACACATCCTAAGCTCAAGGAGGATTATACCGGAACGATATTCAGAGGATGGCTTGGTGCATCTTTGCACTGTACAAAGCATGGAGAATGTGTTCGTAATTGTCCGGATCAGGCCTCATGCCCATACAATATGGTATTTAAAGAAAAGATTGAGATTAAACCATATTCTCTTCTTTCATTCCGGGCAGGCGATCTGATCCGTGGGTTCATTAAAGTGCATGGCGATAAGCAGGAATTTGTTCCAGAAATTGTTTCCAGGATAAATGACCATTCGAATGCCGTTCATTTTAAGGGACATCATTACTCTGTTGAAGAAATTTCGGTCAGAAAGGTTGAACTGTCTCCTCCCGAATGGGGTGACAGGGTAAGGATTCAGTCTCTTTCTCCTTTATATCTTGAAAAGAATGAAAGGATGGAGATTCTGCCTGAATTAGCACATATTCTCTCTGCATCAATTCGTGCTTACAATCGTGTATGTAAATTTTATGCAAGAGATTCATATCCCTATCGGACTGAAATTGATTTAAAGAACCTTCATGCCCCTATTCTTGATTATGATATAAAAACCGTTCAGATTGCTCATAAATCTATGGATGGCAGGATGATTTCCCTTAAAGGGATTTGCGGGAATATTCTGTATGATACATCCACTGTTTCGCCAGAAGCAGGGAAAATCCTTCATTTGGGTTCTCATCTTCAGATTGGTAAGCATAGTACCTATGGTTTTGGTGGTTTTATTGTCAAATGTGAGGTCTAATATGAGTGAAAAAATTGGTGTTATAGACTGGTTTACCAAAGTCCGGTCTGATGTAACATATGGTCATGAAAGTGATGGGAAGACAGGTTTGCTCATCAATGAAATTGCTTTATCTTTTGGATCAAAAAGCCTTTATGATGCTGCAAACCGGATAAGTAAAGTATTAGAACAGAATGATTTTTTACAATCTGTCTGTTCGGATACAAGGCTCCCTGTCTGTTCACTATATCATCATCTTCGTAATACTGCAGCTATTGCGGTCTGTTTACTTGTTGATAAAATCCTTGATGATGAACAGTTTATACAGGGTTCCCTTTCTGAATATGGCCTGACTTCTGATCAGATCGGTCAATATCGAAAGGAGGACCTGGTGGGTCTTGTGCGTATTGGTTCATTACTTCATGATTTAGGAAAGGTTCGTTCATTTTCTTCTGAACGAAAATATGTTAGGTTTTATGAACATGTGTCATTGACTGAAGAAATCGTCAGGGAGATACTATCAAAGGTAGATCCTTCCTTTGTCTCACGGTTTGGTCTTGATGCTGTCCTTCCCCTCCTTGCTCGGAGACATCATGCCAAAGAAACAACAACAAGGCTTGAAAAACTAATTCATGCCGGTGATGTGATCTCTTCTTCTGCAGATCGGCAGTATGAGGTTACTGGAGAGGTAAAAGACGGAAACCTAGTTTTATATTCTAAAGATCCCGTTTTTCCTCATGAGATTAATTGTAATGACGGCGATTATGCTTGCTCTATCACTCCTCATACCATCCTATTGGGATATAAACAGGACAGAACGGTTCCAGTCAGACCGAAGAATGAGAATGAAAAGTACCGGATACTCTTCAGAGATTCGGTAGTTCAGGGCGGTCCTGGAGAATTCCTTGGGGAATGGTCTTTTCCAGGTGGCAGAATCGGGTACCTCTCTCTTGATATAATGCAGATCCAGGACTTTATCATGGAAGCGGATAAATTGCCGATGCTCCGTGGAGGGAGCGAGATCGTTTCGAATGTTCTCCAGGATATCAGGAAATTTATTGCTGATGATCTGGGAGATGAGGCTGTTTTGTTCTCTGACGGTGGCAATCTTCTGGCTTTTTGTCCTTCAAATGCAGCATGGCTGAATAAAATAAAGGAGAAGGCTGAAGAGAAGGTCACATTTGCAAGTGACGGGGTACTTCGTACTGCAGTCACGACAGGTACGATACCGTTAAAGAATCTTGCAGGGTCATTTTATGATTTCCTGAAGGATGTTGTTAATGAACTTAATATGATAAAACAACATTCATATTCAGTCTCTATCATTCACCCTCCTAAAAAAGATCAGATCTGTGATGCCTGCAGGAACCGGCTTATTACCGGAAGTCTTCAGATTGAAGATAAGACAGAGAGGTATTGTTCAGTTTGTGCTAAAAAGGAGAATTTTGGACGAATACAACGCAATGAGGCAAGGAAAGGAAGAACCAGCAGGATTAGTCCCTGGCCATTTACATTCATTAAGGATAATAATCTCCAATATCCTCATGAATTGACAGATATCGGAGATTCTATTGCGGTTATCGCGGTTGATGGGAATATGATGGGACGTCTTTTTTCTCATACTCTGACACCTGCCGAGTATACGTTTAAGAGTGAGCAGTTTTCTCGTCGTTTTATGGGTGTTGTCGGAAAGACACTTGAGGATTTGATGGCAGCGGATCAGAATAAAAAGGATCCAAGACAGAGATTACTACTCTATAACCCTAAATCAAAAGAGAATGGAGAGAAGTTTCCTGGAACCAGCTGTGGGTTTGATATCATTTATGACGGGGGAGACGATCTTCTGATTATTATGAATGCAAGAGCTGCCCTAATATTCTGTCAGGAACTGATCACCCGGGTGGCTCAGGCATTTTCGTTTCAAAATAGTCTGACAAATGGATCTCAGTATGACACGTATCAGTACCATACGGTTACAATTTCCTGTGGCATTGCTATTGCGGATAATAAATTCCCTATCTATTTCCTGCTTGATCGGGCACGATCCATGGAATCAAAGGCCAAAGAGGTATTCAGGAAGAGGAGTCCTACAGATGAGTTGAATCTTATCCGCCTTCCTGCCGGAGCTGTCGCATTTACTGCGGTGCAGGGAGCTATGCCTTCTTCAGATTATGCCTGCTATGTGCTTCCTGATGATAAGAATGAGATGGATATGCTGATGAAGATCATTCATGACGGTCTTGATTCTGATAACCGTTCAGGGGTTCGTGATCTGATTACCTGTGGTGACACGGTTTTTGAGAAACTGAACTTTATAAAATACAATTATGCATCGGCTCTTCGGAAGCAACAGGGTGGAAGGGAGAGAATTGAAGCTGCCAGGATGATGGCAGACGTGGTGAATAGTCCTGGACGGGAAGATTATGGGACTAATATCCATGGTGCGGTCAAGATGGTTGTTCCCCTTCTCTGGCATACAGGAGGTGAAGAATGATGGAAATATGGACGATTGATCTCTGTTTTATCTCTCCATTTCATACAACCGGGAATAATATGGGTTCTTTTATTCAGATTGCCCGAAGTCAGGACCGTAAAGGGAACAGCATTCCCTATATTCCTGCAACCCACCTGAAAGGGGTGATGCGATGTGAAGCAGAACGGATTATGAGGGGTTCTGCAGGGATATCGTGTTTTATTACCGGCAATCCTTATTCTACTGATCATGAAATTATGGTATGTGATGAGGTGAAGGCAGGAGGATATGGATGTCCTGTCTGCTCACTCTTTGGTGTTCCCAATATCGACGGTGGAGGCGGTTTTCGTGAAGGAAAGTTACGTTTTTTGGATTTTTATCCGTCCAAAGGGAAAGAGGAAGTGAATATTCTCAGAAGGAGTCATGTGATGATCAACCGTGAATTCCAGGTTAAAGAGGAACATGCTCTCTATTCTGAAGAGGCCATTCCTTCAGGTACGATTTTTACGGGAGATATTATTATAAGGACAGGTCTGACTGATGAAGAAAAACGGGTTTTCCTGGCTAGTCTGCATACTATGGCCTGTTATGGGCTTGGGAAGAACCGATCACGGGGGTTTGGCGCTCTGAAAATTGGTGAAATTAAAAAGTCTGATGGGACTGTAATTTCGGAGGTGTAAATAGATGCAGGTGATGAAGGGAACGATAACATCAGTCTCACCACTCCATTTTGGAAATGGTCGGGCAAGAGGGACCTTTTCTCAGACGCTTTCATATGTTCCGGGGCGGACCATCCGGGGTATGATCGGCTGGTACCTGTATCAGAATTACCGGGATCTATTTGATGCATGTGGTCTGGCAGAGGATCATGAACCTGAAAAGATGCACCTCTTTTTCAGGAATGGATATCCTCTTTCAGATAAAAAACGCTCTGTTTATGCCCCTCTTAAGAGTCGTTGGTGCAAAAAATGTGGCAGTCTTATCGAGAATGATGAGAATGAATGCACTCAAATGGTAGATGGAAGACTGTGTCTGCAGGAAGGGAAGAAACATACCGGTCTCGTTGGGATTAAATCTTTTTCCGAGAGAAAACTGGTACAGCCTGATCCAGTTCCGAAAAGACTGGAGACAAAGTGTCCGATTACCAGGGATGGTCATACAAGTATGGGAAGTGGCTGGCAACTTTCACCGTACCATGTGGAAGGAATCGAACCGGGGGTTCCTTTTGGGTTTGTGATGCTTGCAGAGGATACAGTTGCTGATGATGTGGTTCATATTTTGAATGATGCTTCGTATGCCTGTGGGCTTGGAGGTTTTCGATCACGGGGGTATGGGCTGGTTGATATTTCCGTGGATTCGCAGGTTTCAGATGATGAGCATATTGCATCCCGGTCGTCAGAGTTTTCAAAAGGGGATGAATATCTTCTCATTCTGAATGCTCCCTGTATCCTGCGATCAGGGGCCAACTCGACGATTGGGCTTGACAGGTCGTTTTTCGAAGCGATTAATAAACGACTGGAATCAAGAGGTTATAAAGGAGATATCGCTCCAGGTTCTGATCCCAGTCCGTATATTACCCGGTCGGTTGTCAGGGGCTGGTCGCTGAAGAATGGAAATATGGTGGATGAGATTGTTCCTGCTACCGGTCCGGGGAGTTGTATCATGGTCACGGGTTCTCCGTCGTCTCTTGCGGCTTTGGAGGTGTTTGGAATCGGTGATATGCAAAGTTCAGGGTATGGTGAGATGTTTGTCTCAGGGGTGATCTGATGGATATGATTGATATGAATCAGAAGGCCTGGGAGATTGCCGCTTCAGCAATGATCCGGAAAGGAAAAGAGATTGAGAGTTATTCAACCGGTCAGGTGAGGTTCTTTTTCGAACAGGCCAGATCATCAAGGTTTGAGCATATAATCAAGGAGCAGCAGGATCGGTACTCGCCTCAGCCCTCTGATGGAAGGGGTGGAAATGATCCAAAAGTGATAGATGAAATGAAAATACGCAAGGGGATCCATAAGAAGGTCGGATCTGAAGTTATTTCGGCAATGAAAGGTCTTTCTGCCCGAGATAGGATGAGATTTGTCCAGTACCTGCTCTGGAATATCAGAATTATTGAACAACTTCGTGGGGATGAATCAAAGATACGCCAGATTCTTCGTGCCGAGCAGGTCAGGAACCCGGATGCAGTTCTTGAAAAGATACCAAAGCCGAAGTTTCAACAAAGTTACAAAGTTTCGGGGAGGAGATGAGAGATGCAGATGAATGCTGATGAACTAAAGAAGATAGTGCTCATGTCATATGAGCTTACGGTGCTTATGCCCAAGCCAATAAAGAAGGATGATAAGTTTGTTATTGATTCACGGAGTAAATTCAAAACTCTCCCTGAAGCTCTTCGTCAGATGGATGATGCAGCAGCGTCTATCACCCATTTTGTCAAGAGTGCCGCGTATTTTCTGCCCCGGAAAGATGCAGGAACGAAACCGGAACAGATGCTCCCGTTCATGAACAAACTAATGGAACAGGTGGATGAATTGAACAGATCCGGTGGTGAGCCTGAGCGGGTGAGGGAGCAGCTCAAGTATCTGATCGGGTATGCAAACTGGAATGCCGATGCAGTTTGTGCGATTCTCACTGCCATGGGTGAGTTAAAGTCGCAGGATACTATCAGGAAGATGCTTGAAGCAGAACTCAAAGTTGTTGGTGCTGATCATGAGGTTGATCAGGTGTTTTCACAGATTCAGAAATGGGTGAAGAATGAAGGGGGATATCATCAGAGTGGTGATCAGAACAGGCAGAGGAATCAGGATAGGGGCGGATATTCCCAGAGGGGGAGATACTGATGTTTTTATCGTTTGAGAACAGGGCGGTGATCTCCTGGGATATTGTGACGAAGTCTGATCTGCATATCGGAGGTCACGGATCATCTGGGCCGGCTGATGTTGATCTTCCAGTGCTTAGGAATAGTGAGGATTTTCCAATAATTCCCGGGAGTAGTATCAAGGGGGTGCTTCGGACTGAACTTGAACGGCTTTTGCGAGGATGCTCCATTGAGGTCTGCACGATTCCGGATGTGTGTTATTCATCGCGATGGCTGAAGGAACACCCAGAAAAAAGAGATAAAGCAGTGGATCCCTGTCTTGTCTGTCAGATCTTCGGGAGTGGGGGGAATTCATCACCTGCCCGGATCCGGGATGCAACTGCAAAGGAAAAGTTTACCGTTATCAGAGACGGGGTTGCAATTGATAGAAAATCAAGAAAGGCTAAACCAGGCAGTAAGTACGATCTTGAGGCGGTGCCAAAGGGCACGGTTTTTTCCGGTTATGTAATGCTGGAGAATTGTTCATTGTATGGACAAGATTATGCCCGTCTTGGTGGGCTTCTCTCCCTGGTAGAGTTTTTCAATGCCTGTGCAGGGACGATGGGTCATGGGGTCTCCCGGGGATATGGGGAGGTTGAGGTCAGGATCAAAGAGATTTCGGTGATCTCAGCGAATGATTATCTGAATGGGAATTATTCCGGTACAACCTATGGATTTGGAACTCCCCAGTATGATGCGTTTGTCAGTCAGGCATTAGCTGCCTGGAGAACCTGTGTCGCCGGGAAGAAGGAGTAGGGGAGGATCGTATGGATTCGTTAGACCGGTTTTCAAACCGGTACGAGATTGAAGGGACTATCGAACTGAAGACGCCAATGCGGATTGGCGGGGGTCAGAATGCGGCGATGTATTCGCTCTCTCCTGCTCCTGTAATTGAGTGTTTTGATGCAGGTTCAGGCGTATTTGAGCCATATATTCCAGGAAGCAGCCTGAAAGGGATCCTTCGCAGTACACTTGAGCGACTGGTAAGGACATTTGATGACTCAAAGTGCTGTGTCAGTGTCGGGAATAAAAAAGAAGGAATGGTTCTTTGCGGAAATGACACCTGTATTTCCTGCCGTATGTTTGGTTCGATGAACGGGGGTGCAAAGGTGAGAATTAGGGATTCACACCTGACCGATGAGTGCCGAACCAAGGAGGACTGGCAGGGATATCTTCGGGAACAACCGCACTTTGGTAGTCCCAGACCTGGTGGAAAAGGACTGATGCGACCGGAAGAGTCGGTATCTGCAGGTACTGAATTTCGGTTTCATATTGATCTTGATAACGGGACTGACGAAGAGGCAGGGCTCATGATGCTCGTTCTTCGAGAGTTTAATTATTTTCGGGCACATCTGGGCGGCGGTTCTACGAGGGGTCACGGGTTTTGTTCAATGAAAGGTGTCACTCTTACGAAGTTATCTCTGCAGGATGGAGTTATATCCAGGGATAAGGTTTCAGGAAAAGATTGTTTATCTGCTGCGAAACGATATCTTGCCGGGATAAACAGCTCACCGGATAGCGACAGAGGGTTTGATCGGTACTGGAAAGCATTTTCAGAACCGGTTAACCGGTTTGATGACGGACATGTTGTCGCTACGCTGATTGTTACCTGTATAACTGATTTTTCGATGAAAGGGCTTGATGAGCCTACGGTCACAAACGGGCTTGGGCCGGTTATTCCCGGTTCGACGATTAAAGGGTTCTTACGGCACAAGCTTGAACAGAGAGAAACCGATAAAAAAATCATCGATTCCATTTTTGGAGGATTAAACCAACGGGGCCGGCTCATCGTATCAGATGCCTGGTATGCTGGTAAAAAAGGAATTGGGAATGAGTATATACCGAAGCGATCAGCGCTCATGATGTATATGGTCTTTGATAATATGACTCAAAATGAAATGGAGCATATTACTCAGTTTTTTGATAAGGAAATTCAGATCACCGGGAATACGAGTGCCGGGATTTCGAAATATAATCAGGGGAGTCCGAAAAACAGGGTTAAAATTCGGGTAGAATCTGTGAACCGGTTTTCAGCAAAAGAGTTCCTTGCAGAATAAGTATCCCCTTTTTTCAGGAGATATGAGTTATCTATTATCATAAAAAAAGGAGAAAAAATTGGGCCCTGTTAGAGGGGTTGCCCAGTTCTTTATAAACTAAAGGTTCGAGATCGATCCGGGTAAAAATATTCTGAACGAAGGCCGTTTTGGGCGTAAATTGAACCATAACATTTATATATTATGCCTACTTCTTTAAATACTGAAAGCTCAAAATCGATCCAGGTAGGTTCCCTGAAAATCGGGGGATGGAGAGATAGGTTTTGAGCCAATCTAAGCGAAAAAAGTGGCGGTTGCAAGTGACCCGAAAATAGAAGGGTATGGCAACCTCATAAGAACCTCTCCTTGTATTCAGGGTATTTTTGGTTGCAAGTGACCCGAAAATAGAAGGGTATGGCAACCATAACATATCTGATAACAACATATATTTTACCTGTTGCAAGTGACCCGAAAATAGAAGGGTATGGCAACTTGTTTGTGGCGGTTCCAATCTCTTTTCCCATTGTTGCAAGTGACCCGAAAATAGAAGGGTATGGCAACTATTTAATCCATTGCACATGGCGAGTGCCTCCCACAGTTGCAAGTGACCCGAAAATAGAAGGGTATGGCAACATAAGTGAATCAAGTGGGGATGACACCTTTGAGTGTTGCAAGTGACCCGAAAATAGAAGGGTATGGCAACTGTATATCATATCTGTAAAAATGATCCAACATGGTTGCAAGTGACCCGAAAATAGAAGGGTATGGCAACATATACGCTTCTATATCCTTTATACTATGCTGATACTGTTGCAAGTGACCCGAAAATAGAAGGGTATGGCAACTCGACTCTCATCTACGAATCTCGGATCCTGTAATGGTTGCAAGTGACCCGAAAATAGAAGGGTATGGCAACTCTTCATCAGGTTTCATTTTGTACAATATATATCGTTGCAAGTGACCCGAAAATAGAAGGGTATGGCAACGAGTGCCTCCCACATGCAGGACAGATTCCGGTTGTGTTGCAAGTGACCCGAAAATAGAAGGGTATGGCAACATGATAATAGCCTTATAATCTTGAAATCTCCCTATGTTGCAAGTGACCCGAAAATAGAAGGGTATGGCAACTCGGCCTTCGTCAACGAATCTCGGATCCTTTAGTGTTGCAAGTGACCCGAAAATAGAAGGGTATGGCAACCACCGTACCCGTTATTGGATTGAATAAATACCAGGTTGCAAGTGACCCGAAAATAGAAGGGTATGGCAACAGCCCATCATTATACGTGTATTTCATAGTTATTTTGTTGCAAGTGACCCGAAAATAGAAGGGTATGGCAACATATGCATAAATCCCTACCGTCCCATGGGATTCCGTTGCAAGTGACCCGAAAATAGAAGGGTATGGCAACTGTGAGCAGTTTCACCAGGCGGTTGAGCAGGACGGTTGCAAGTGACCCGAAAATAGAAGGGTATGGCAACCAACACAACCAGTTCAGACATCTGCACCACAAACTAGTTGCAAGTGACCCGAAAATAGAAGGGTATGGCAACCTAACTACCTAGAGTTACCTGGCGAATTTTACAAAGTTGCAAGTGACCCGAAAATAGAAGGGTATGGCAACGTCATGTCGGTGACACCTGTTCTGGATGTAAGGGGTTGCAAGTGACCCGAAAATAGAAGGGTATGGCAACAGCTGCACGCTCAATCTTCCGGCCAATCGTGTTAGTTGCAAGTGACCCGAAAATAGAAGGGTATGGCAACGCTATGAGTCACAGGTACTCTGTGAGGACAAGATGTGTTGCAAGTGACCCGAAAATAGAAGGGTATGGCAACAAAAAACCAGTTCCGAACGCGTTGAATGTTGTATGTTGCAAGTGACCCGAAAATAGAAGGGTATGGCAACCAAGATAGTTGTTCATATTGGGAAGATGTGACAAAGTTGCAAGTGACCCGAAAATAGAAGGGTATGGCAACTTTATACCTCTAATCTCATTCTCATTTGTCGGTCGTTGCAAGTGACCCGAAAATAGAAGGGTATGGCAACGTTTATCCCGGCCATTTCTGATTTGTTCGATAATGTTGCAAGTGACCCGAAAATAGAAGGGTATGGCAACTAGAACGTATGGAAAAGAGTTCTGAAATAGGTAGTTGCAAGTGACCCGAAAATAGAAGGGTATGGCAACTTTTACCTGCATCTGCAGGCTTTTTTTGTATTCTCGTTGCAAGTGACCCGAAAATAGAAGGGTATGGCAACTACATGCTGGAGGATATCCGAAGCGACATTTTACGTTGCAAGTGACCCGAAAATAGAAGGGTATGGCAACTGATAACCACCCACCCAAGATGATGGGCAGGTGAGTTGCAAGTGACCCGAAAATAGAAGGGTATGGCAACAGAACGTTTATACAGATATTACAACACTATCATGTTGCAAGTGACCCGAAAATAGAAGGGTATGGCAACGTTCCAACCATCGGCTGGAACTTTTATAATTTCATGGTTGCAAGTGACCCGAAAATAGAAGGGTATGGCAACCTCCTGATGGCAGAGAAGTACTCAACATCCTTTGGTTGCAAGTGACCCGAAAATAGAAGGGTATGGCAACCCGCGCCCGGAATATTCCATCCCCGACACAATCAGGTTGCAAGTGACCCGAAAATAGAAGGGTATGGCAACCACCACACCCTTAACGGGATTGAATAAGTACCAGGTTGCAAGTGACCCGAAAATAGAAGGGTATGGCAACTGGCTTCACGTCATAGTCAGAGATATTCAATTTTGTTGCAAGTGACCCGAAAATAGAAGGGTATGGCAACGCTGATGGCTAGACTAGAAAGACTTGGATTTCTAGTTGCAAGTGACCCGAAAATAGAAGGGTATGGCAACAGGGAATTTCCAATATAATCCAACCCACATGGTGGTTGCAAGTGACCCGAAAATAGAAGGGTATGGCAACAAATATTTATCAAAAAAGTCGTCAGTTTTTTCAGTTGCAAGTGACCCGAAAATAGAAGGGTATGGCAACATATTTTTTGGGTATCTTTTTGTCATATGATCCCAGTTGCAAGTGACCCGAAAATAGAAGGGTATGGCAACAAGCACCCCTTTACTTCCGTAATGGAATTGCCTATGTTGCAAGTGACCCGAAAATAGAAGGGTATGGCAACTTCACCATTCTGGGACATGCTATCCAGTTTTTTCTGTTGCAAGTGACCCGAAATTAGAAGTATATTCCACCATTTTAATGAAATCTGAATAAAACCCTGTTCTATTAAATTAAAAAAAATATTACATTGCATACCACCCAGATTAAACGTTAATCCAATACACCGGTGTAATCCAATGACAAAATTAAAAGACTGGTTTTACAATAACAACTCCTGGTCACACACGAAATATGAGCTCTGGCATCGCTGCAAAAGAAAATACTGGTATCAGAATATTGCCCCGTACCTTCTCGATCCTGGTAATCTGGATGTTGGAAAAATAAGTATGCTCAAATCTCTCACTCCTAAATATGCTCTCCAGGGCAGGATTATCCATGAGATTCTTGAAGACCAGATGAACAAACACAATCTAGGAAGAGAACCAGATCAGGAAGCTATGATATTTTAGTATCTGAAAAAGGTTCAGATGTACGAGAATACCTCACGAACAACCATTGCGGAATTCTACAACGGAGCACCAGATGAGACCTTCTTTGACCAGATCAGGGAGACCGGTGTCACTCAAATACATACGTTTTTTTCGGATCTCTGGCCACATATCAAAGGTAACATCTATATCAGGCATGAAACCTTCGACAAAGTTCTGGTCGATTCCACAAAAGTAGTACTGAAGGTAGATTACATCAGCCAGGATCCTGGAGGAATTTTGATCATCACCGACTGGAAGACCGGTGCAGAGATGGAAGATTCACCGATCAACAGGTTACAAATGGGAGTGTATGTCCTCTGGGCCAGTGAATATTTCCAGAAGGACCCACGTGATATCCGGAGTGAACTGAATTTTCTTTCAACCGGCTCTATCCATCCTTATCTCTTTACTGAAACCGATCTTGATGATATCTGGGCACTCATAACCGATGAGTTCAGAATAATGAACAGCACCTTGAATACGAAAAATTCCCCCGCAATCCGAGTTCAAACCATTGTATTGATTGTGCCTTCAAAGCCATCTGCGATCAAGGATAAGATCATCAGATCATACCTCAGCTTTTTTACCGATATTCCCGGATTGATATGTATACTCAAAGCACGAAATATCCCTCTCCCTCTATCGTCATGCCATCAGGATCTTCTCTCCTCTGGTATACTGAATCTGGTGAATCAAGATCGATAACATGGACATCATCGAGAATATCGGAGAATTGTTCCACGGTTTTATTATGGCAGGTACAATAGATAACCTGGGTATGTTCTGCAACCGAACCGATTGCACGAATTGCTCGTGCATGTCGATCCTCATCACAGTTGATAAGAATATCATCAAGCACCACAGGCATGGGTTCATTTTGCAGACAGTATTCAGTTGCGTAGGCAAGACGAAGGGAAATATACAGTTGGTCAGCAGTCCCCTGACTCAGAATATCAGGACCTTTCATGATACTGTTATCCATGATAACCTCAAACTCGTCTCCGGATATCGGAAGAATAATCCGGCTGTATGCACCGTTTGTCATCATACGGAAGTATTCTGTCGCCTTTGAAACGACGGCAGGTTGCTTCTCTCTCTCAAACTTCTCAAGAGACTGCCTGAGCATTTCCGCAGCCAAGGTCTGGACCGCCCATTTCTGTGCGTACTCATGAATTGACGTATGAATGATATTTCTCTCAAGTAGGAGCCTGTTATGCTCTTCTGACTGTTTGAGTATCTCTATCTCGGTTCCGATGCTTCCTATCTCTCTGTCTATAATACTTATCTGCTCCCTTAGTTTACTCACTCTGGATGAACCTGTTTCAATTGCAGCCATAACCTCATCTTTTGACTGCAATGACAGTTCATGGGAGACTTGATTATATCCTTGAGGATCTCCACAAATCCTGTTTATTATTGCTATTTCCTGGTCTATCTCCTGAATAACATTCTTTTTTCTCTGCAACATGGAACGGTATTCACAATATGAGTCATAATCTGGAACACCTGATTCGGATAGGAGAGATTCCTCCTCCATTTGAACCAATTCCCGTTCTTTCTTCTGATTATCGATCCTCTCTTTACACCCTTTTATCCTCTCGATCATGGAATCTCTTTTGCGTACAATATCTTTCTCATTTGAAAGTAGTGATACTAGCCGTTCAGTGAGGAAATTAATCGTACTATCTTTGGTTGATTCTTCGATAAGTTGACGAAGAGAATACACCTGCTCCTCGTATGACCGAATCTGTTTTTCTAATTCATTCAGCTCGTGCTGCGTCTCTTTCAACCCTGTATACTGTGTCCGGGCGGCCAGGACTTCCTGAATTAGACTTTCTAGACGGTCTGGGTTGCATTCTGCAGGAAGTCCTGACCGAGTCAATATTTTATTGAAGTTTTCCCGTTCCTGTACAATACGGTCAGAGATTGAGGTGTGATATTGGTGTGCCTGGTCAATTTTCTGTTTTCGTCTTTTAATTTCCTCAAGAAGAGTGTTGGCTCTCTCTTGCTTATTGAGTTCTGTCTGTACCTGCTCGGTTATGAGATCGATGGATGCTGAAAGCTCGGTAATGTCGGCAGGAGGTTTTTCGATTGAAAAAATTATGATGAGTGGAGTCAGCATCTCCTGACATTTGGCCAATGCAGCTTGTTTTTTATTTTGTATCCTGGCTATCTCCTGATTAATCCGGTTGATTTCAGATGATTCTCTGGATACGACCTGTATCATGGAAAGAAGTGAGTATACATTACGGGGAGATGGATTTCTCTCTGCCAAACCAGGGGAAAGCATTTCTACAAGAAAAGCATGCCACTTCTGTAAAGTGGTATCGAGTTCCCGTTTCGCTTCTTGCAGCTTTCCTTCCAGATATTGAATATTTTCTTCTGACTTGGCTTTTCTTTTCAGAATCTGAGACAGAGTAATCTGTAATGCTTCTGCCTGTCGTGATCTATCGGATAGTAGTTCAGTCTGGCTAATTATCCGGTCTATCTCATCCGACTTTAGGATTTTAATATTGAGTCTTTTGGAATAGGTTTCAATCTCCTGCTCAAGCTTGTCATCTTCTTCTGCCCGTATATTTCGGGTATTCCTGTCGATCAGATACAGCACACCTGAAATGAGAAGGATACCAATGCCAACACCAATAAAAATAAACTGGCCGGAGATGAATCCTGCAGTAATACAGAGAAAACTACCTATGAACAAGAGGGCGAATATTGTAAAATTACTAGCAAAACCGGGAGAAATTCCGGATTCTCTTCGTTTATCTCTTCGATTGAGAAGTTCTTTAAGTTCATAGAGGGCTTTTTGCCGTCTTTTTAATGCATCGACCGGGTATATTTTTCCCAGCGATTCTATTGTGGCCTCCGTCTCCTTTTGATCATTACTGCACTGATTGAGATCCCGTTCTAACAGAGTATCTGCTGTCTTATATGCCCGTAGTTGTTCTTCATGATTTTGTATCTCTTCTTCAAAGGCACGAACCGACGAACTGACGGCATCGTATTGGAAGGTGGTTGTAAACGCTGGAGAGATTTCTAGGCCTTCATTCACAAGGTATGAGAGGGAATTGTCATACCTTCTCTGTGCTTCCTCAACCTGTCTTGAGAGGAGGGTCGCTTCCTGTTCGAGAGATTGAATTTCAGATATGGTTTTCTTTATCTCGATGATTGAATCCGCTGCGGTAAGTTTTTCTTTGTCAGGAATCGGAATATCCTGTTTGATTCGAAAAATCTCCTCTTCAAGACTCTTTATGTGATTATTTATCTGTAATAGTTCCCGTTCAGAATTTTCCAGGGTTACTTTGGCGGTAAACAGGGCATTTTTTATCTCAGAAGTAAGAATGATGGTATCCAGTTTCTCTTCAGTCCAGAATGGGCCGAGACCTTCGAGAGCGATGTCCAGATCACGCCTTTTCCCGGATAGTTTTGACCTGATGGTGGGCAATTTTCCTATATCGGCTATGTACTGCTGATAGAGACGATTTATTTGTATGATCTCTGATTCTTTCGACAGAATTGCTTCATTCGATATAATCTGTTCGATTTGTAAATTCAGATCATCATATTTCTCTATCTGTCGTTTTAGTTCCTTATCAATCTCTCTCTTTTTTTCCTGCAGTTCCTCAATTCGTCGATCCTGATCTATTGAGAAGGTATCAGGTATGATTATTTCGTTGAGTTCATTCTTCTTTTGTGCAATGGTGACCCAGGAATCCCGCGCCTCGGAGAGCATCCGGTAATGGGAGAGTTCTTTTTGAACGATTAACTCTTGTTCCTCCAGTCTTTTCTTCTCCTGCTGAAGTTCTTCAAGTTTTTTACTCTTGTCATGATACTCTTCAGTTTTTGCCTCTATCTCACGAATTTTTCTATTTATCTTTTTTATTTCAGCAATGAGAGCATTGATAATAGGTGCGCTGCCTCTTTGGAGGAAAAGTTTATTCGCTTCTTTGAGACAATTTTCAGCGATGACATGAGGATTCGACTTTTTGATGCTCAGAAGTCCGCCGATAAGGAAATCTTTTACCGAGTTGTCATTCACCAGAGTACCCCCGTTCCAGAGATCAAGGTGCGTTAGGGCAAATATTCGGTTGTAAAAGTCTTTTCTGATCTTTCCCATATGAGCATCCAGATCTTCTATCGAGGCTGATGTTCCATCTTCCAGCAGAAGATACTGTTGAATTTTCCGATTTGAAGCTTTTACCCGGTGGATGGTATATCTTGTGCCGTCTTGAAATATGACAGATAATTCTCCTCCTTTCACCAAACCTGTAATGGGTTCATACTCTTTTGAAGCAACTCTTCCGGTGGGAAATCCAAAGAGCATTCTTCTGACAAATTCCAAAAATGTAGTCTTCCCGGCTTCATTTTTGCCGGTAAGGATGGTCACCCCGGTTCTGGGAAATGAAAATTTCCGGTTAATGAGGGTGCCAAACCCTTTGATGTCAAGTTCTTCAATCTTCATCTGCTGCACCCAGACTTAAAAGAAGGTGATCTTCAGCCTTTTGTATCAGGAGTTTTATCTCCTCTTCTGACATCTCTCCTAAAATCTGACGTAATGTATGGTGATGGAAGAGGGGAGCGAGTATCTCCCGGGTTTTCGCACAGTCCGGTTCTGCAGCAAGAGATTCTGCACTTTTGCATATCTCATCAAAGATATCCCCTTTTCCTCTGATTGCATCCCGGTCCATTGTTCCTGTCGTCGCGTCAATCACGGTGGAAAGATAACAAAATGGCGGGTGAGGCGTATATTCCTGGTATGTCTGGAGTATCTCGTTTAACAGGTCTGTTTGTACTAGGCTTTGGTGGAGTTTTCCACTACCGGTAAGGATTATTGAGAGAATAATGGATGTTTTCCCCTTGCCTGCCGATGATGTATTGATAACCTTTTCTATGGCAGTATTTAATTCATCTTCCTGTTCCATTCCCTGAATAGAGATCTCCCTTGTTTCAAACCTGACCGGAGCAGTCTCTAAAAATTCTGTATGCACGGTTCCATCAGTATGTATTTTCCCATAAATGCAGCCCCTTGCCCCGGTCTCCCGCCAGTTCCTCCCCTGAATATTTCCAGGATAGATGATAACCGGGTCTTTCTCTTGCACCGTATATCCGGCATGGATATGGCCAAGTGCCCAGTAATCATATCCAAGGCCGGTTAGATCTGTTATTCCAAGGGGTGCATAGGGAATATGATCACCAGGTGACCCGATGGTACAATGAACCAGCCCTATCCATGGAATGGATGTATCATGTTTTCGGGGGAAATTCGTGACAGGATTATCAAATGTCTCAGCGCTTGCATAACTTCTTCCGCATACTCGTGCCACGATTTTATTGTTGTGACTGATATCTATCGATTCACACATGTCAGACTGTACCAGGAAAAATGGCGGGTTATCTCCTGCGATATTTAGGATATCATCCCATATGGCAGATTCTCCCGGTCCTGGTCTCAAAGGATCATGGTTGCCGGTTGCGATGATAACCTGGATATGGTGTTCTTTCAAACGGGCAAGCCCCCTGATAAAATGATGCAGTGCACGGAGGTTTTTTTCCCTGCTGTCAAAGACATCTCCTGCTATGAGGAGTACATCGACTTCCTTTGCAATACACAGATCAATGATGGCGTCAAATGACTGAAATATGGAACGGTGAAGAAAATCAGCTAGAGAACGGTTTTTTTCAGATATTCCTGAAAACGGGCTTGCCAGATGAAGGTCTGCTGTATGAATGAAGGATATCTCCTTATTATAAAATTGCATGGGTTATTCCACCATAAGCAATCCTTTAGGTTTATAACTTCATTTCGACCCTCATCAGGTATTAATAATGCGATTTGAACCTGATGCTCCTACAGTCCTCACTGATATGAATGTTCATGCAAAGATTAATTTTTTTCAGCGGCAGAATACCTCCGTATGAATTCGGTGCTGATTACAGGTGCCGGCTATCGAATTCGCAAGCGTGGGGATGTGTTGACGATTGAAACGGGGAAGGATAGTGATACTGCTGAACCTCCCAGGACCCTCTCACCACTTGGTCTTGACCTGCTGGCAATAGCGGGCGATCACTCAATTTCCACTGCTGCGGTTCGTCTGGTAACCTCTCATGGTGGGGCCATTGCACTCATGGACGGACTAGGAAATCCTTTTGGACATTTTCTCCCTCTTGGAAGATCTGCTCTCATTGAACAATATGAGGCTCAGGCTTCTGCTCCGGAGGAGAGAAGACTTGAGATCGCCCGGTCGATATGTATCGGGGCTCTTGAGAATAAACGGACATTACTCTCTAACCTTGAACGTATCCGTGGGTTTGATCTCTCACGGGAGATCGGACTCGTTGAAGATGCACAGGATAAGGCTCTCGAATGTCAGAGTCCTGATAGTCTCCGGGGCGTTGAAGGGTCAGGTGCTCATGCATATTTTCAAGGGTTCTCTTTAGCTTTTGATGAGGAATGGGGTTTCTTGGGCAGGTCGCAGAATCCTGCAACCGATCCGGTGAACAGTCTGCTCAGTTACGGATACGGGATGCTCTATATTCAGGCCAGGCAGGCACTGGTGCTGTCAGGGTATTCTCCTTATTATGGGGCATATCATGAAACATATAAAAAGCAGGAGGCACTGGTATACGATCTGGTTGAGGAGTTCAGACAACCAGTGGTTGACCGGACCGTTGTGACGTTTCTTGCTAAACATATGGCAACACCTGATGATTTCACCTATCCGGATGAGGGTGGTTGTATGATCGGAACGATGGCAAAGAAGAAGTATGCAGCTGCTGTACTTACTCGAATACATGGGAAAGTAAAATATGAAGAACAAACATTTCAGGATATTTTCAAAAGGCAGGCGGAAAGGATTGGAAAAGCACTGACTGAAGGGGATGAGTATGTTCCGTACCGGTACCGGACATGACAGTGAAACATCTGATCGTCTGTTATGACGTTGAGAAGACAAAGGACCGGAACAAGGTGATAAAAGTCCTGGAATATTATGGACTGATCCGGGTGCAGTACAGTGTGTTCATGGGAAGCCTTACGGAAACGAGACTTCATCAGATGAATGCACGAATCAAACGGGAATTTACAAAGCCTAGTATTAAGATACTGGTGATTGAAGTCTGCAATGCCTGTATGGAGCGTGCTCTTCTCGTTCATGAAGAGTTACCCAAGGTGAACCGGCAGTTTGAGGTGATCTAAAAGAAGGGTTTTTCAGGGCCTGTTAGAGGGACTACCTAGTTCTTTATAAACTCAAGGCTCAAAATCGATCCGGGTAAAAAATATCCTAACGGAGGCCGGAGTGGGCTTAGATCGAAACATAAAATTTATATATTATGCCTACTTCTTTAAATACTGAAGGCTCAAAATTGATCCGGATAGGATCCTTGAAAATCGGGGGATGGAGAGATAGGTTTTGAGCCAATCTAAGCGAAAAAAGTGGCGGTTGCAAGTGACCCGAAAATAGAAGGGTATGGCAACATCAACCGAACAAGATCTTTGATGCACTATTACAGTTGCAAGTGACCCGAAAATAGAAGGGTATGGCAACCAAGTAGCCTAATACCACTTACAAGGCTATCAGGTTGCAAGTGACCCGAAAATAGAAGGGTATGGCAACACGGGGTACATTTTGGATGATCAGTAATTTGTTCGTTGCAAGTGACCCGAAAATAGAAGGGTATGGCAACTTCAAGATCATCAGCCATTATTCGGTTATATGCAACGTTGCAAGTGACCCGAAAATAGAAGGGTATGGCAACTATGTAACCGGATGGAAGCCAAAAGCCTAAAAATGTTGCAAGTGACCCGAAAATAGAAGGGTATGGCAACATTGCGACATAGCTGTATATTTAGATGCTACCGGTGTTGCAAGTGACCCGAAAATAGAAGGGTATGGCAACTTGAACCTCCGACCTCTGAATCCTTTCTGTTTTTGTTGCAAGTGACCCGAAAATAGAAGGGTATGGCAACGAATCTTCCTATCATTGAGAAGGTTCTTTTTCTGTGTTGCAAGTGACCCGAAAATAGAAGGGTATGGCAACTAACCATTGACCCCCCTAAATTTTCCGATATACGTTGCAAGTGACCCGAAAATAGAAGGGTATGGCAACTCGACAACGTCTACCGGCTCCATCTCAAACGACTCGGTTGCAAGTGACCCGAAAATAGAAGGGTATGGCAACCCCAAAGGATATCTACGATTTCTCTCCCATCGGGAGTTGCAAGTGACCCGAAAATAGAAGGGTATGGCAACCCCCTTTGGTTTAAATGAGTTCATACTTCCACCTTGTTGCAAGTGACCCGAAAATAGAAGGGTATGGCAACTTTGTGGAACTGAAAGTATTCTTGATTCCATTTTGTTGCAAGTGACCCGAAAATAGAAGGGTATGGCAACATATTAATAGCACGATCAAATAATCATCTATATAGTTGCAAGTGACCCGAAAATAGAAGGGTATGGCAACCCGCACTGTACCATATTTTGGGATTGATCTTATAGTTGCAAGTGACCCGAAAATAGAAGGGTATGGCAACTAATCTACGTCCTTTGCTTGAAATTCTCATGTTAGTTGCAAGTGACCCGAAAATAGAAGGGTATGGCAACTGTATTGCGCAATTAAATTCCTCATTTGTCATAATGTTGCAAGTGACCCGAAAATAGAAGGGTATGGCAACCATGAGGCGGGATCTCACTGTCAGCCGGTATGAGGTTGCAAGTGACCCGAAAATAGAAGGGTATGGCAACCAGTTAAATCCCAATGGTTATACATTGGGAAGTTTGTTGCAAGTGACCCGAAAATAGAAGGGTATGGCAACTAAAACTGGTCGAGGCCGAACTGAAACGACTGAAGTTGCAAGTGACCCGAAAATAGAAGGGTATGGCAACATAACAACTGGTTTAATCAATTGGTTTGAGGCAAGTTGCAAGTGACCCGAAAATAGAAGGGTATGGCAACAAGACGCTTGAGACGATGACTTCTTCGGGTGTGGTTGCAAGTGACCCGAAAAAAATATAAGACTTATCTGTCGATTAACATTGCCAAAAAATAAACCGAACTTGATAAAATTCCTGGAATATTATGCACTGATATGTTCATCTGTGAAATTTGCGGAGAAGAATTCGAAGACGAGGACGAATCCGACTGGCCTCAAATCTGTATCACCTGTCGTGAAGATGCCGAAACTGACGAACTCCTGGCACTCGATATCATTTAAGACTTAAAAAGCCAAGATGTATCCTGTGGTCTCTCAATGCGGAAATGTCTCAGTTTTGTCGGAACCGGAGAATTAAAACCAGCCAGATACACCCTAAACGGATCTCTATGCGATACTACCGTTATACAAAAGGCACTGGCAGAGTTCTACCATCCTGACATGATAACCCTCTTTGTCACCGGAAAAGCCAAAACAAATAACCTCTCCACCGTCATTACCAGCCTCTCAGAACATCCACACACCCTCATTGACATCCCGGATGGTCGGACGGAATCTGAACTCTGGGAAATATTTGATAAAATATCTCATGCAGTCGGCCCAGATGATGAAATCCTTCTTGACATAACCCATGCGTACCGGTTTATGCCCTTCCTTGCATTCCTCACCGCCCTATACATCAGGGAAGTAACCGGTGCAACCCTTTGGGGAGTCGTGTATGGAGCGTACGAAGCAGGTGAAGATTTCTGTGATCACACCGGTCAGACCCGTAGAATATCACCCATATCAGATCTCACCTCATTCATCACCCTTGTTGACTGGATGATGGCTGTCAGATCCTTTGTCTCCTTTGCTGATGCAAGGGGCATGCAGGCCATGGTGACTGCATCCCGGATTCCTGGATCCATTTCATCCCCCTATCCTGATACGGATCCATATGAAACCCTTACTCATCTTGCCGATTCTCTCCGCCAGTTCACCGCTGGCATTCAGCTTGCACGCCCCATCGAAGCCGCAAATTCCGGTATCGAAGTCATGAAACACCTTGCCAATGTCAGAAATAAGATACATGCAGACTTCCCTGCCTTAAATCCCGTCCTAGAAAAAATAAATGAGATGCCCCCATTTGCACAAACCCGATCCTCCTCTCCCTCCTGGAGCACTCTTGAATCCCAGCTGGCAATCATATCATACCAGGTGGAAAAGGGACTATATCTGCAGGCCGCCGAACTCGCCAGGGAATGGATGGTCTCTGCAGTCATCTGCCACCAGGGACTCTTCTCCTCCTGGCTTAAAGAAACCGTCAGAACCGATGCTGAAGAAGCACTCCATGCTCTGACCATCAGGAAGAAACGAAAAAATTATAAGTCCTCACCAATGGTAAGAAGGCTGGAACAAATCACCGGATGGGAAAAAATCGCTAACACCTGGCAGAAAATTAGCCGGGTGAGAAATGATCTGGCACATTGTGGCATGAGAGAAATCAGGAAAGATGCAAAAACACTTGAAAATAACGTACTCGCAATACCAGGAGAACTCGAAAATGTATATCAGGAACTCAGCAAATTATGAATTAACCCGGTAATCCCATCATCAGAGCATAAAACTTATCAAGAACGTCAGGAAATTTATCAACCTTTTTTTGCAGTTGCCGGACTTTGAGGCTTTCTGGGTTCATCCCGCAATGGGCCAGTTCATTCCTCATCTGCGAGGTCCTGCTCCAAATTCCGGTCATCTCCTTCCAGGAAACATGACTACAGAACCAGTCCAGGAACCTGGGTTTCTCCTTATCATTACGAAGAGACTGGGCTTTAGACTGCGTACTCAGTACCTTCTCTGCACCGGAGAGTGAATTCTCCGCTTCATTTCGGGTCTCTTTTTTCAGCCATTCTTCCCCGGCCCCTGCAGCAAAGAGCAGTACCGTTACCATCCATTCCCGTCCCAGCGTGACCGCCTGCTGATACAACCCCATCTCAAGCTGAACCTGAATAAGATCACGCTGCTTTTGAATCACAGCAGCGGTCAGGATATTAGGCTCCGGCAACGCGAAATGTTCTATCTCTGATATCTTTGATAAAAGCGGCGTCAGAACCGGAGTATGCTTTTTAATTGCTCCAGTAGCAGCTTCGAACCGTTCCTGAATACTATATGCAGTCTTCATCGCCTCGACCGGTCGTGACAGCCGTACAGACGCGGCATACGTTGACATCGGCCCTAATAGATCCATAAGCGGTTTTGTCCCTTTTCTGCTCTGGATTTGTGAAAACTCCTCATCAGAGATCTGGTTAACCATCTGCTCAAGTACCCCGGCATCGGCATGATGAAGAAAAGACCTGACCCCTGCCATCCAGTCAAAAATACTCACAAATCTGGTCAGATCAAAGACCGGTGCCCGAGAAATCTCTTTCCCGGATTCCAGGTGAATCGTTTCACGAGCCTCAAACGCGCCATACACCACACCAGACAGTGAAAAGGGTTTTATTTCCCTCAAATACGCAATCGAAAGCAGGGCAATAAACGGCAGGGATCGAAACCCGTGTGTGATATCAAAGATAATATCATCATTCTCATGCACCGAATCGGTCACTATTGAAAAGATATCCCAGATCTCATCTTCGCATTTCCCATCAGGGATATCCACAATAGTAATCGGAGTAGAAGGAATCGCAGCCTCAATGATGGGAAGATTCCTGCTTCGTGCCTCACGTGTCACAAACAGCACAACCTCATCAGGCTTATAATACCGGCATAACGCCTCCTGAACGACAGCGGTATGATACTCCTCACCATTCAGACGATATATCGTATCATATAACTGGCCGGTACCGACAAAAGAAAGTAATTTTGTCATCTCATCTCCCTCTACTCATCTGTAATATCTATAATCTCTATCCGAATCTTATAATACCGTTTTAATGGTTCAGTCTCACGTTCCAGATCCTGAATTTTCACGAAGGCCTTTTCCCGGTCACGAACAATCATTACAAAAGTCAGAACATCATCCCTTATATTCAGAGAAAGCCCTAAAACCGCCTGATGGCTCTCCCACTCACGCCTGGAATCTTCATTTAAATGCTTATCCAATTCACTATAGAGTGTCCCTTCATCATTTTTCTGAGCCCTTCGGTAATCATTATCCATCCCATCGGCAACCCTGAGCAAAATATACAGATGATCTCTCTCCTTGCCTGGAAGTTCCATCTTCTTCCGATGACGCAGACACATATCAGCAATAAGGCTCACCTCATCATGATTCAAAAACCCGGAAAACAACCCCTCTTTTTCCCATGAACGAACCATCTGTTCTGAAAACTCATGATGGCGACGGTGTATCTCGTCAAAATCCGGACAAATTGAACGATCGATCCCATACCCGATATCATGGAGAAGGCAGGCCCAGTTAAGAATTTTCTGTTCTTCATCTGAAAGACCATACAGTGACCCAAGCGTCCGTGCATTCGCGATAACATGCTCTACATGCCCCCATTTATGCAGGGTCAGAAAGTACGGAATCTCAACCCGCCTTAAAAACCTTGCAACATAGGAGTAGAACTGATTAGAAAGAATCTGTCCGCTTTCTTTGATCTCTCCCTTATCTGGATGAGATAACAACGAGATGAGATCATCGACCATCTCATGAGAAAAATCAATATTCGGAGCAGTAACATGCCCACGAAATCTGGTCATACCAAGCAACAGGGCCACCGGTAGGTTATCTGATTTCCAATACGTCGTTAGAAGGATTACTGGGTTATCAGGGTTCTGATAACTAACTCCAAGAGCATAATCCTTTCTATACTGCCTGCATGCCTGATCCAATTGTTTATAGCCAAACCCTTCCGCTAATCTGGGGATATACAGAAATGAATCATACTCCATCACCGTATCAGGCTTTGGAATATCCGGAGAGAAATGGTTAAAAAATGAAAAATCATCCTGCCGTATTGCATTAAGACACCCTTCAATATCAGTTTTCGCAGCATCTATTCGTGCAGCAAAAATCTCTTCCTCTTCAGTTACCGGAAGAACAGCATCATCCCTATCACAAATTGCTCCATATCTCCCCCATTTATGAGTAAACTTATCCGGTTTCCCGTAATGAGTAAACATGGCTGATGAAGATATTACAACCTCCGCACCAACCTGTGAAACCTTTCCATAATGCGTAAATGAGTTCTTATGATGATCAATCAGGACAATTCTCGGAACAATCTCGAGTGCTGATTTCATCTCCTCAACAATCTGATCAACAGATAAAGACGGGCACCGGTTGTCAGGCTCAGGAAAGGGAATATCAACAATAACAACAATGGAATAATCGGAAACAAAATTCTTCATATAATAGGGAAACGTATACTGCCAGAAAAAACATGGTATATGAGTCCCATAATCTGCATATTCCTGTTCCTTCTCCGGTAATGGCCGGATATACGAACATACAGTAGTCACCTCAAACCCTTCTCCCTTTAAAGCCCGTTCGGAAAGACCAGTCATAATAATGCCATGCCCGTCTGTCCCACCAAATAAAAGTGCCCGTTTAATCATAATTCACCATTATACCATATGTCATCAAATATCTCATACAAATATCAGGAAAAAAAGAAATCCGGATCATTTAAGATTCAGAACCGATATCCGGATAGACCTCCTGAACAAGAGGATCTTTCGGGAACCACTCCGGGTATGCAAAGATGGTTCCAATAGGCCCGGCAATATCGGTTTTTTCTTTCAATTTATTCTGCACATACTCTGCTTTTCGAATATTGTACTCTTTCACATCTTCAATTGAAAGATTGAGAGTATAGTCAATAAACTCAACTTTCTCATCATTATATGTCTGACTTGGTATCTTCACCACTTTCATTGATGCAAATGCAATATTATCTCCAAGTGCACTCTCATGAAGCATATTACATAAAATAAATAGTTCTTCGCGAGGATTTGTAAGAATCTCCCCCCCTGAACCGATTGCAACCGAAAGGTGCCGGTCACGGGACTGCTCAATCCTATTCTTTATAATTTTATCCACATCTTTCTGTGAAAACTTTAGAGTCTGGAAATAATCAGCCAGACTCTTCATATGGGCAACATTGATATCTCGCACTAAAGAGACGCTGTTCATAATATCTTCAGAAAGAGCAGGATTTAAAACCCGACCGCTTCCAGACAGACCAAGCCGTTTTTTCAAGACATTCTGGCGGTATGCATCCTTCTTCCTCGCAAAGGTAACGATAGATGCAACACCCAGGATCTTCTCCTTCGAATCACGGTTTTGAAGAGAAAGTTTCTCCCCTATCTTCGTATCAACATATTGCTTTAATGTTCTGACTTTCAGAGTTTTTACCTTTAAAACTTCAAGATCATGCAAAATCTTCTCAATCTTCTCCTTTCGTTCCCGAAGATCCGGCTTTTTCAAAGGACTGACCAGAAGTGAGTCTAATTTTCTCACAAGTTCCTCAATTCGGGAATTAAAAAGCTCAACAATCAGATTATGTTTCTCTTCTAATCCAACAACCCCTGCCCGCTCAATCTGGTCACATGACCAGCTCTCACTTCTAAGCGTCTCCCACCAGGTATCCAGTTCTTCCTCATATTCTGACTGAATATTAATCTGAAGTTTATTGATCTGATTCTGCAATTTCCCCACAAAATAAGCCAGACCCAAAAGACGATACTCCTGGAACACTGCTAACGCCCGGTCCTCAAGAAATGACTCATTCAAGTTCCGCAAAAATTCTTTCATCGCATCAATGACCAGCTTACGCAATTCTGCCTTCACCGATTCATTCTCATCAATAACAGGACCGAGAAGATCATTTTCCCCTGCAAGATATTTCACCAACCGAATAGGAATATTCAGTTCGCTTTCTCCAAAAGAGGCAAAAGGACTTGGAACATCCTTCCATAGATTCTCCAAACCTTTTGGATACTGGGGAAGAGCAAACATCATAGTTACAATAATCTTATTTGCATGGGAGAGATAATCATCAACCATCTCCCCCTTCTCCTTCCGAAGCTTCGTCGTCAGCTCTTCATCAATACCGAACAGGAAATACCGTTCAAAAGGCCGTTCCGTAACCTGAATAGGTTCACCATGAAACGGAAGTTTCAGGGTTACAGGGGCAACATCTGATGCTGCTGCCAGAACCTTAACCTCCTCAAGAGCAGCAAAGGAATTAGCAAAATATCTCTTTGTGAACGTTGCAGTTGAGATGTCGGTAATATTTGTCCCGGAAGGAAGAATACCAACCCCATAGATATGCGGAGTAATTCCTTTATTACCCAGGATTTCCTTTACTATCTTCTGCAGATAGATGGCGAGAGCCGGGAAAGATCCACTACCTGTTCCCCCACCCAGAGAATGAATAATCCAGATTGCAATGTGACCCCGCTTCTCACCGCCACCTTCCTTCTCTTTCCAGAGATTTGAGAGATCATGTATATGGGCAGTAATCGTCCTTGTTATCTCTTCCTTGTGAAGATCAAGCAGAAATCGTCCATACACCCGCTCCTGAAGAGCACCTCCCTTTTGCATAACGACCCATTTATGCAGATATGGACAATTTTTTTTCAGATTCATCACATCGTACTGGTGATCGGTAATCGCAATTTTCGAGGTATTTGGTGCAAACTCTATGATCCTGTTCAGATCATCAATATTTGAATCAATTGCAACAAACCGGTAATTATCAATGATTCCATTCTTCTCAACAAAAGAGATGAACTCCTTGACAACACTCACTCCCCCCATCCCGACACCAATTGCAAGGGTTGGGATGATACCTGACTCCTCAAATAAATCCTTATCACTCATAATATCCCTCAGAATTTATCCCCGGTCTTCTTTGGTTTATCTGGATTTTCTATCTTTCTGCTACCATCTTCAGGCAAATCAGTTCCAATTTTATTATTCATAATCTTATCCAGTTCAGACTTTACATAATGTTGCAGTTCAATAATACTGGTGGATGGGTTTTCAATCCCGTCAAGTCTCCTTTTTATCTCTTTCAGAATACTCACATCACGGGTAACTATCTTCTTTGAGGTATCCTGCACATTCATGTCCTTCATCTTCACAATGAGGATGAGTATAATCACAATCGCAATTCCAAGAGCGGCAAGAATAAGAAGAATACCAGTATTATTTGTACTGGTCCGGGTGGTTTGCAGAGTATGCCACGCAGACTGGTCCATAGCAGTTGTAACCGGTTTTTGTTCTGATATTTTTTGTCCAAGTTGAATATAGGAGATCTGCATCTGAACAGGGGTAATCATTGACTTTTGAGTACTCTTCGGATATACATGAAACGTTATGGTCAGTTCCTCTCCTGCTTTCAGATGGTCACAGAAAAGAACATTATTCTCGAGCGTAATATTAGCCTGTGTCTCGATTGGAAACAGCGATTTTCCAAAAGAAAGAGGATCAATAAGCCCATCCATCTCTAAAAAAACAATTTTCAGGTCTTCAACGTCATGAGGACCTGATTTGATAATAATTGTTGTCTGAATCTCCTCGCCAAAAGCAGGTGTTAAACCCCCGGAATCAAAGACAGATGATGACGTCAGATCTATGGCTGCTGATGCAGGAATACATAAAAATAAAAGCAGTAATCCCAGTATAAGTCCGCCCTGAATTTTATGAAGTTTAAGCATATTAGCCATTACTTTTCTCCAATACATAAACATATTGATTTTATTCTGAGCGGATAGAAATGGACCATCACCAATTTAGTAAATCCACAGTCATGAGGAATATGTAAATTTCTCTTGATTACTGGTCAACACCTCATGTTTATCACATATCATAAATAATAAAAATACTGATGGATATTAACTAGTACTGATATTATGAATGATCCATGTCTCAAATCATTTTTTACAGGTATACTGGTTGGGATCATCCTGACCTGTCTCTTATTATTTCTTTCCATATCGCTCGTACATCAGGAAAAACCAAACTCAACGCCAATCCCAACAAACCCGACCCTGAATCAGTCCGTGACACCAGTGGAAACGGAAAAACCTTTCGAAGATAAACGTCTGGCATCTGATATTCTCACGACTGGAAGAACAATACAAGACATCTATACACAATTATCCAATGAAATATCAGAAGGCGATCTGAATGGAGCCATGCTTACTTTAAATATCCAATATGCCGATGAACTTTCAGGAGCAGTAACCAGGGCGAATTCATATCATATCAGTCCGGAGGGGAAAGTCATGCTCAATTCATGGCTGGCATACCTTGATAAACTTCCAATGGTCTTATACCGGACCCAGATGCAGATAGAAAATATTGGTAAAAACTATTATGCAAAGGCCCATGCGGAAAAAATCTCTGCCGATAAAATCCTCATCGTTGCTGATACCTACCTGAAGGCAGCAATGGACGAGGCAAAAAAACTGAATGGAGAGCCGGCAGAATTACGCCTCAACAAAGTCTCATTACCCCTTTCCAACAAGGACATCTAAAAATTTTGCTCCATAATCGGAAATATACAGATTATTCCCCTGACGCTCAAGAATTCCATGATGAAGAAGAAGAGAACAATCCTCTTCATTTAACATATACGGATCAAAAACCACCCGGCTTAAGAGGGAACTGATATACGAGACAGGATAGGGAAGTGTTGGAATTCGGATCAACTCATATTCATTCTTTGGAGGATACAGGATGTACTCAAACATCTCCCGGTTATCTGCATATATCATAATTTTGTCCTCTTCGTTTTCAGCCCGGAACAATCTCATCATCGTCGGTCTCATTCGTTCCAGGTGTTGATTGAAGAGTTTTACCTCATGGTTCACAATATGATACACTCCATCCACATTAAGAAGTTGCCCCAGGAGTGCAAGAGTGATACACATATTCTTTCTTCCGCCGGCCACATTGAGCAGAATACGCTCACACCCATAACTTTCACGTTCTTTCTTAATCACACGTGCTGCAATTGCCATGAATGTGAGATTTTCAACATCTGAACTGATATCATCAAACGGAAGCAGCTCTACATGAACCCTGATTCGGGGGTATCTGGATTTAAGTCCCAGTTTTACGACATCACAGCCGGCTAATACCTGTTCATCCTGTGTCGCGAGGAGCACTAGATCAGATACCGGTTCATCAAGTGCGTCAATACCTACAGTAATGACCGGCGGGCTTGTTCCGATTGGGGCAATAATTGCAGTTTTCATATCCTTGTTGAAAGCTCTGGGCATGATTTCCTAACCTCTGCTATTATCTACTATCCATTCTCCAGTCGCATAAAGATACCGGAAAAGCATGAATTATCCTCATATAATGGTGAGGAAAGATAACTTTCAAGCTTTTCCTCTTATGATGAGTATAACTTTTGCCCTCAATTATACTAAATGCACAATTAATCTTAAAATGAAATCGTATCTTTCAAGGTCCGGTCTTGACTGAATTTCATTGCTGAAACATACTATGAATTCGTATCCGTAATTTTTGATTATGTCAGTTTCTTTATATTGTTTCTTTTTTCGCTCCATTACCATCCCAATACAATTTTTCAAATGGAGAATAATGATTTAACAAATAATAGAGAAGAGAATATCGTTGTCATGCTGAATAGTAGTATTCCCATAGGAATTGATTAAATTTTAAACTAGAAGGAGAATTTTAGAGGAATTACCCTGTACCTCCTCTCCCCTACTGGTACATTTTATCCTCTTCCACATTTCCTCTCATTCGTCGTTTCATAATTTTAATATCCCTGGCCTTGGATAATTTCATTGCAAGCATCTCATCCATGTGAGCATATGCCTCATGTATCTCTTCTTTTTTGTACATTGCCATCTTGGATGCCTGAAATCCCATAGCTTTCCCATCATCAAAAGCCGAGGGATCTGCTGAGAGATACACAAAGTCCCAGTCTTTTGCTTCTTTCTCTATAATGAGGGATCGGATTTGTTCCAGAGTATACTCAACCGATGCATTCTCCTGCCCGTCGGTGAGGATGGCAACCATCACCTCTTCATCCTCATGTGCCCGTTCCTCAATCGTCCTGATTGTCTTCCCGATAGCATCAAGAAGAGCAGTGCTGCCCCGTGGAACATATGTCCGGTGATTCAATGGTTTTACTGCTTGAATTGGCACACCCACTTCCCTGACAAGGTACTCATCATCAAAGAGTACAACTGTCATGAGTGAATTTGGATTGCTATCCTTCCTGGCTTTAAGAAATGCATTAAATGATCCAATAGCGTCATCACAGATGGGATCCATGGAACCAGACCGATCCAGGATAACCGTGATATCAAGCCTGACATCTTCATCTGCATTCGTCCGGCCCATTTCGCCCCCTGCATCAGATACAGGAGTCGCTTTATATTCTTCCATATTCTTCCCGTTTGTTTTATCATCGTTTGTCATGGTACCACCTCATCTTCTTCTCTTCTTCCTCTCGCTTCTTTCTCTCCTTCTCCTTTCTTTCTTCTTCCTCCTGCAGATGCAGACCTAACGCCTGATGCAGCCAGAATCCAAATATATCCATGATTATCACCTCCTCAAAAATACTGACGTAATATGCTCACCAATACCCATCCATATAGCCGGTAATGGTTCTGTGATCCCGGTTCAAACCCGGAACACTCCATGACTCCTCCACCTCTTTAACAGGAAATGCCATGTACCCGAATCTGAACAAAAGATCCACAAAAGCATCCTGGGCATCAGCATCATCAAGAGAGAGGAGAGCCTCACAGAGATTATTCCTCGGGATTAGCTCTCCCGGATGACACCTGATTGCCTGTTTGAAATCTGATACCGCCCCTTCAAAATCTTCAAGTCCTAGTTTAGCAAGTCCCCGATTGTTCCAGGCTCCCCAATCATCAGGGATTTGAATCGTGGCTTTGTTGCCATACAATAACGCTTCCTGGTATCGTCCGATAGCTGCCAGACACCAACACAGAGCTGAATTTGCAACACCCGAATCGGGATTAAGCTCCAGAGCACGGACGAGAACATCCTCAGCTTCCTCATACCTGGAAAGATTATCTAAAAGAAGCCCTTTATATGCCAGGTACCGGGCATTATCAGGATCATCTGAAAGCAGCTCATTGTATAGTGCTATCCCCTGTTCATACCTCTCCGGATCCTCCTCAAGATCTCCGAGTATACGACATGCATCGGCCTTGATACTCAGAACTGCTGGATCTGATGATGAAAGACCTGTCAGGAACCTGCAGACGTCAATCGCCTGTCTCCTAACTCCGAACCTGTTCTGGCGGACAGCCTGCTCATACACCAGTTTAGCAAACCTTACCACATCACCCTGAGATATCCGCTTATACTCATCAATGAAACAGTTTAGACTGAGTGCATTCAATGCTGCATTCATCAATTCCAGAGTTTCATTGTCTTCCTCTCCGTTCTCTATCGCCATTGATAACTGATGAAATCCTTCTCTGTCCTGCCTGAGTTCAAATAGGACCCGTGCTAACGCAACACGAAGCGAATAATCAGCAGGATTCTTCTTTATCTCTTCTGTGAGCATTCCGACTGCATTTCTATATTCACCAATATAACCGCGAAAAATTCCGTTTTCAGTCTGAAATATCCGGACCACACGTTCTTCAACAGATTCGTCAGAAGAATTCTCACCCGAGAGAAGTGCAGCTGCGTTCTTCAGATACCGGACTTCAGGACTGTTCGGGAAATAATCATCACATTCAGAGAAAAAAATCGAGGCTTCCTGAGGAGATGCTGCCTGAAGCAGAAGCTTGACATACAGCCGCAATGTCTTTGAATTAAACCCGCTAAATCGAAAACTCTCACGAATAGCATACAATGCAGCATCAGTATAGCCATCATGCATAAAGGTCTGTGCCAGAAAGAAAAATTCCAAAGGCCTGTCAGGATTGGCCATGATGAGACGAAAGGCTGAAGTAGCAGCTTCAAGGAAATCTCCAGAATGAATAAGGCACCGGATGAAAACCTCCATGAGAGGGGCTTCTGACAGAAGAACATCCTGATACGAGAGAAGTTCGAAATATGCGGATCTATACAGATCCAGATCAACCAAAATACGGACATACATATTCAGGGCAGGTAGATAATCCGGATACCTCTTTCTGGTCTTCTCCGTCACCTGTTTAGCCTCATCCAGACAACCAGCCGCTCTGAGGGCAAGGGCCCGGACCATACACAGATCCGGATCATCTGACATAGATAATCGTTCTGAACAGATAGCAGCATCTGTATTTTTATCTTCCAGAATGTAGCAATATACCAGGAATGCACGGTATTCTAAAATATCCGGATTTGTATCGACTAACATTTCAAAGAGAGGAATAGCCGAATCATATCCATCAGTGCAAAATATCATCAAAGCCATTCCGTCAGGATCAAAAATATCCGGATCTCTGAAATAGCCTTCAATCCTCATATTCAGTATAGTAATGAGCGAAAATATTCGATCCCGGGCTATGGCGGCTATAAGGCACCGGATTGCTCCCATGGCATCACCAGCAGAATAATATGCAGATGCCTTCAGATATCCTGATTTCCAGGCGTATGGAGTTGTTTCAAGAGAATCAGCATATGAAATAACTGAATCATACCGGTCGGTGAAATTGCACAATGATATCATGGGAAGAATGAGGTCATTCCGATCAGGTTGCTGCTCATGAACCCATAAGAGATATCTCTCAGCTTCATCAAAATTTCCTGATTTTATGAATTCTTTTGCTCTGTATAGTGGATTTTCATGATCATCAAAAGGACCAAAAAAACCGGTTATCTCCTTTCGAATATTAGCTGCTGCATCATGGTGTCCAAGCACGGAAAGAAGATCAGCCAGTTCTTTCCTCGCCCGCATATCTCGTTGATTGCTCGTGCATGCAAGCCGGAGGAACCTTTCAGCCGCAGCAAGATTATTATTTTCTCTGGCTGCAATTCCTTTGGCATAAGCCACAAATAGCGTCTTGTCAAATTCCTCATCGATCGAACAAGCAAGACTATTAGCAGCTTCATTCTCCTGATTCTGAATAAGAGACATAACTTTCAGGGCACGAATGATCGCAAGAAAGCTGGCTGCATCGGGCTCATCCTGATAATCTTCAAAACAACAGTCACAGTACTCGATAACTGATTGTGTATCCCCAATACATGCCTTGCAATAATGCATGAATACCTTGTTATACCCTGCCAGTTCGTTTGACATCATGTCAAAATGACTCATCACTGAAAGAGCAGAATAATAATACCCCTGGAACATGAGACTTCTGCCAAGAGCTGATCGTCTATCCTGGTCAAAAGGTCTGATATCGCGTAATCTTTCAAGTAAACGAAGCTGCTTTACGAATTTATTAAGATTTTGATAGATGGTTGAAGCCAGATAGATGAGATCTGGATTGTCAGGCAGCATTAAAAGAGCCTGCTCTGCTATAGGGAGAGCACGTTCATACTCTTGAATTTTGATAAGATCAGTTATCCGGGTAAGCAGATAATCAATCCAGCATTGTCCTTCCTGATTCGGGATATTTTCCATCTTTTTCCTCCGGCAATAATTCAGGGTAGCATGTAATTCAGAGCGTTCACGTGCCACACATTCCTGTCCCCTATTCATGAGACCAATCTGTTTATGCAGAATAAAATCCGATAACGATTCATGAACATTCGCCTCTTTGTTTATCACCCCGCATTGTATCGAATCTTACAATGCAAATCAGATTTAAAGAGATTCGCTACAAAAAACAATAGGAATTGTAGGTATGGTTCAAGAAATCAATAATTATTAATACTTCTGAAAAATTTCTGTCCACCTACAAAATAATCCTCATTTTATGGCTTCAGTTCAAATAATCATCCCGCAAATGGAGTGGTGTTGCTCCCGGATGGGAAAAAAGAGGTGAATTATGGAAACGGGAATTATTTACACACCACTCTTTCAAAACCATGAAAACTATCCGGAATGTCCGGACAGAGTGAAGGTTACTGCGCAGTATCTGATAAAAAACGACATAAAAATGTTTACTGAACCACGGGTATTTGATGAATCGTGGATCCAACAGGTCCATACCCCGGAATATATCAACAATATCATCACAACCGGTTCTGTTGATTATTCGGATATTCATTACGAACATGCCTTAAAATCCGCATTTGGTTGTTTAACCGCCGGTGAGATGCTTATTCAGGATGAAGCTCAGAATGCATTCGTCCTCAATCGTCCTCCCGGACACCATACGTATGCCGACCGGGGTGGAGGATTTTGCTACCTGAACAATGCAGCAATTCTGGCCAGATACCTGCAGATGCATGGGATGGAAAAAATCATGATTATTGACTGGGATGCACATCATGGCAATGGGACCGAATCGATATTTTACGATGATCCTTCCGTACTCTATACATCCATCCATCAGTCTCCTCTCTATCCCGGCACAGGAGAAATTCAGGATACAGGAGTTGGACAGGGAGAGGGATACACCATCAATATACCGGTCCCTCCAGGTACCGGACACAATTCGTATATGAAAATTTTTTCCGAGATCATCCTGCCGGCAGGAAAACAATTTCATCCAGATGCTGTTGTCATATCAGCCGGACAGGATAGTCATAAAAAAGACCCTCTCTCTTCTCTCTGTCTCTGTTCTGGAAGTTACTATACCATGACAAGACAGATTCTTACTTCTATCACACCTAATGTCATCGGAGTCCTTGAAGGTGGATATAATCTTGCATCACTTCCAGTATCTGTCCATGCCATCGTGACTGCATTACAAAAAAAGGAATACACCGGAGGGATTGAAAAAGTCAATGAACCCGATGGAATCATGCAGATAATTAAATCAGTAAAAAGCACCCACCCAAACTGGTGGTGATAGGAACTTATAAATTATCTTTTCCTAATTGTGCTCCGGACAGGTAATGAGTGATACAATTTGGATCGATCGCATACATTTGAGAATACATCATCTTTCTGATGAAACCAAAGTCCAGATATTCCGGGGTGTCAGGTAATCTGGGCATTAATCTGAACATTAAAGAAAAATTGGTTGGGATAAAACAACCAGCTCCTGATTGGAATAATTTCTGAAAAAGTTGCAGAGGCGCTTTCCCACAGTATTCCTTTTTTGTCAGAAATTTTATTATTGAACAGAGTTGAATCAACAAGTTAGAAGGAACGTTCATTTTGTTATGTTCAATAAGGAGATCAAATTCACCAAGTAAGATCAACTCCTCTAGTAATACGATATCCGACTCATCGATCTCCCGATCTTCCCGAAACCGGTATAACATATCCCACCTGAGGTTGTGACTGTAATACCCAATATCATAGAGTAAATGAGATATCCTTTGAGAGAGATTCGCAATTTCCAATTTTGTGTTAAGACCAGAGGGGGTTTTGATGTACATATCAGCATACGGGTCATATACGGTCATGTCAGAATGCCGAATTGGACTATAAAAATATTCTTCTTTGAAAAAATCTCGAAACCATTGAGAGTTGAGAAATATTAAGAGACTTTTAATTATTTTATTTGTACCTTTCTCTTTGAAAAAATTATCTTTCTGATGGGAAAGGATGAGGTTTGCTATAGGCCCCATATCTGATTTATAGAGGGTATTAGAATCTTCATCGTCTACTTTCGTAATATAACCCATTTCAATCAATTTTCTTCGTGTGTTTATTACCCAGTTTTCAGACACCCCCGTAGTAGCTCCATGATAAATCAGTTTAAGAGCCTGTTGAGGGGTCTTTGGAGAGATAAAAGCGGCATATACGGTTGCCAATTTCCAGTCTTCATCAAGATTTGAAATATTGAATTCCTGAATATTATGTGGTGGAGTAGTCATCGTCACTGATTGTATTGTTCATGAATGTACATCAGTTTTACGATATTGAACATACCTCGTTATCATATCACATAATCTTATCAATTCTTCAATTTTTCCAAATTCACTCTTGGGACTTGACCTAAAGAATCTGCCATATCTGGAATCATCGTCGAATTGCCCGATAATATACCCTCCGGAGAATAATTCCGGTTTAGGAAATCTTTTGCATTCCACACCAGATTTCCCAGACACCGTCTGGGATATTAAAAATACCATCCATATTTTAAGGGAAAGATGTTTATTGCTCAGAAAATAAGATACAATAACGAATTGTATTAATCTTTGAGATCTTAATGAAAAGAACCATCCTCTGTGAAAAAGATGAAGAGGGACATTTCGTTATGGAATGTCCTGAACTTCCAGGCTGCCTGACTGAAGGTGAAACTCTCGAAGAAGCTCTGGAGTCTATCAACGAAGCAATCGCTGGTTGTATTACCAGTCGGATAAAAACTGACACATGTGAATAATCAGTGTTATCCGACGTTTATCTGGACTTCAGGGACAGGCGACATTCAGTTTCAATACCAGGTAAACCATCTCCCTTTCGATAAAGAGGAGAAACGAAGTGAGTTGCTCGACCGATTAAATGAAATTCCAGGATTCAGTATTCCCCAGAATAGTCTGCGAAAACCACCTCCTTTTCCATTGAAGGCATTAATCAATCCGAAGTCTCTCCAGATGTTCATAGATACGATGAACTAGGTAATTGATGAGGTGAAAAGGGGAAAACAAATTTGGAAAATTAAAACTATTTTATTCCCATATCTTTTTGAAAGTATCATTCATACTATCAATTGATTCACGTTCCCGTTCAGCAAAAAAAGACGGGAGAAAAGATATTGGACATTGTCCATACGGGTATCAGCATTTCAGTTATCCCTTACCTCTCCCATCTGGCCTTACCCACACTCTCCTAAACACGCTTTCACATCATCGGCCTTCAGACATGCAATTTCCTGAGCCAGACAGTTATTATTTTCAAGTGCTGTCCCGATTATTTCAAAATAAATACCCGTGATTTCAAACTTGTCGACCTCAATCGCATCAAGTTCATTCTTTTCACGAGCAAAGGATTTCAGAGCCTCTCCTTCGTAAAATTCGAGCGGATGTACACCCAATGTGAGAACCTTGTTTTCATGAGACAACGACAGATTTGAAATCCTTATCAGAGATACTGATTCACCGCCAGCACCGGAGAAGACAACAGCTGCATTAACCGGACCGGTGATAGACTGTACGAGTGTATCAGGAATCAAAAGACTTTTTTTCCCATCTGAAAAATGGACATACGGAATGATATCCTTTACAATAATATCCGTTATTCCTTCTGATCCATGAATGATGGAACTATCACCGCCCTGAACGTATATGACGTACCGGGGAGATTCATCAGCTATAGAGGCTCCTGCCAGTGAAACCAGGATGAATACACATATGAATCCAGATGATAGGGAACGATTCATAATTCATCTCGCTCTGTATGCGATATGTTTGTTTCGATATGAATCCAGGTACGATACTATGGTTGCCACTTTGACAAGAGACTCTCAACGAGATTATTTACTATCGTGATATTATTGTTTATGGCTCAAGTTCATTGGTTCTTAGTTTTTGGGCATTTTGCTCGATTCATACGTCTCTAAGAACATAATTCTTATGTGGCAATGTTGAGATACAATAACGAATTTTAATTACCTCATTGATCATCATGAACCGAACCATCCTCTCTGAATAAGATGAAGGAGGACACTATGTTATGGAATGCCCGAAGCTTTCAGGCTGCCTGAATGAAGAAGAAACTTTCAGTTATTTTTTTTCGGTCACATTCTATCTATGAAAAGAGATAACATGTGAATATGGATACTCTTGTACAAACATATCAGGACGGTGAATGGTATGTCGCCGTTGATCTTGCAACAGATGTAGCAGATCAGGGAAAAACAAGAGAAGAAGCAATATCACGATTAAAAATTGGACTGAAAGAATACTATGAAACACATCTGAAAATGCTTGAGAAAGACAAAAAATTTGAGATAATCACAGTAGAGATTCCATATAGTGGGAACTCTTCCAGTTCTCTCAGTACTTTTTCAGAAAGGATTTAAGTATTATATTACGAGTATGAAAGCATATCTCTCCGTTGAAGGAGAAGTGGGCCATCAGGTGTTTGTGCAATTTTTAATAAACAATAATCACGTGATTTCATGAAAAAAGAAAATAGATTTCTATCACCTCCTGCAGCCCTACGGGTAACCAAAAACGAGGTTCCTGTTACAGATGATGATGAAAAAACAGCAGAAAAAGCTTTTGATACAGTTGCAGAACAACTCAATCTAGCACCATTAGATGATACCACGCTCAATAGTATTCGGTCGAAAAAGAAAGGATCATCTAACTCCCCTGCAGTTGCTCAGCATTAACTCTGGAACTCCTTTCCTTCATTATCTTCTTTTTCATCCCAGTGAAAAATTTATAGAGCCCTGCAAAACGGATTGGATTATTCGGTATAAAAAAGATTATTCCAAGACGTGCATTTGAATTGCACTCCATAGAATTATGCAAAATTTCGAAATTATTTCAGAAAGTTTTGCATTATCCTATAATCGGGAGAGAATAATTAAGAATTAAGTGAATGCTTGTGAAAAGACCTAAATATTTCGATTAACATATCGATTGGGTTTTCTGTGAAGATTCATAACCGCAAGGATGATGATACTTCCGTCAGTCTTTCCGGGTGAATATAATATCCCGTATGGAAATCTATTCAGGATACACCTACGGGAATGAGTTGAAAACTGGGCATATGATTCAGGGAACTGTAAAATTCTAGTTATTGCCAGATACACTTCATGACTGAATTCTATTCCAAGTCCTGGACGACATTTCTCATAATATGATACTGCCTGCAACAGTTCTTGTTCTGCTTCGGGATGAAAATAGAAATTCATTGATTTAAAGCGCTTTTAATATTGGAAAAGACCTTATTTCCGGATATCGGGGTAACAGATCCGGTTTCCAGCTCTGAAAATCTCTTCTCCCCTACTTCAGCCCAGAGACGATCGATCTCCGGATCAGAGGGAAGGTTGAGACTCTCTATGAGGCGATCAATCAATTCTATTCGTTCGTGAGCAGGGAGGGAAAGCACTTCCTGTTCAATTTTCTTGCATATGGATGTCATTTTCCTAATCACTAATATGCATTCCAGATATTTTTAGTCTACTGTCTTTGTACCCTGATACCGAAGTTGCAGAGATCTGTTATCGGCTCACAGCGAAGAAGTTGATTATCGGTGGAGAATATAAATGGGGTTCTCAGACACCCTCTGGGAAATTATTTTGAATCCTGGCATATCAGAGAAAGATGTTTATTGCTCAAAAAATAAAATCCTATTACGAATTTTAATAATCGTATTGATCATCATGAAACTAACCATCCTCTGTGAAAAAGATGAAGAGGGACATTTCGTTATGGAATGCCCTGAACTTCCAGGCTGCCTGACTGAAGGAGAAACCCTCGAAGAAGCTATGGAATCTATCAATGAAGCAATCGCCGGCTGTATTACCAGTCGGATTAAAACTGCCACATGCAAACTTTTGAACAATAATCCAGAAAACTTCTCCTTCTCTTTTGAGATCCCTGAAAGTACCCATGCCTAAATTACCCAGGGCATCAGGCGATCTCCATGTTGCAGCTTTTAAAAGAGCCGGATGGATAGTGAACCATATCGAAGGCAGTCATTATATCCTGATTAAAGAAGGAAGCCCAGTTCATCTGTCGATCCCTGTGCATTCAGGAAAAGAACTGGGCCCAGGATTGCTTCGGAAGTTAATCCGTACAGCCGGGGTGACAAATGAAGAATATCTGGAATTCTTTAATCGGTGACCAGCAGTATCTCTCCTTTTTTGAAAAACCTGACCTCAAATACCCAACTCTTTTCCACCACACTCCCGTACCTCCTCCCAGGCACCACCTGCCCCGCTCCCTCTTAGGGCGTTTAAATACTCTCGATCACATTTTTCCAAACCATGAGCCCCAAATCTTTAAATATCTAAACCCTATTCGCGAAAGTAAAACCCAGCCCATCCCACACTCCAATCACCCGGATAACTATCACACCGTTCTCCGTTCTTACCCCCCTTTTCACTTTCACCCTGTTTACCTGAAATTCAAATACCCCTTCATGCAACCTTGAATGGAGGATCGTTCATCCTCACAAATCACACCTATTGCCGCTTCGGGAAAAATAACCCCTTACCGCAATTATTCAGGAAACATCCGATGCCCTCCCAGAAACAACCGGGACCAGATGCAAAACAGGATGTATCAGTACTTGCAAACCATCTAAGAAGACCCCGAATCATTCAGGGATTTACCAATGACAACACAAACAGCCAATTCTCTCTCTCGACTAAAAACCCTGATGATCGGGAGAATCTATTCCGGTATACACAATCCGGAAAACCAGAACAAAAAACAACCATGGAGAAGACCATGCGACAAAAAGCACGATTACGAAGAGAATACCCCCGCTCTATCATTCAGCTTGCCGGCATAACGATTCGGGCAGGGGCAGTTCTAAGCTATAGATTTATACGGATAATATCATTTCCCCCACAAAAAACCGGAGCCGGCCATGTCGTCTGAAACAAAAACACGGCGATGTGCCATCTGGTTTGCCATCAGTGATCTGAAAACACATGGCTATCTCATCGACCGGTGCTGCGGAAAAGATCGGATCTTTGATCTCATCGCCTGGAACCGTGACACCATCCTTGGCCTGCTTGTATGCACTGCACGAACCGAAAACATCAGATCCTGCCATGACGAGATAACAAAAATCTCTGCCCTCATGCAGGATCGAATGGTCCCCGGCAGGTCAGAACTCTGGCTCTACCATCCAGGCGGGCGGTCCCGCTATCAGATACTCCCCGGCGGAGCGATATCCATCAGGGAGGCAGGATTATGAGATCACGGCACCATGCAGAGGTCAGGAAGGCCGTTCTCAATGCAATACGGCCATGTGATTCCCTCATCAGCCGGTTCCAGATTGAAGATGAAATAGACCAGTATCCGGAGAGGTATACGGAATTAGCCGGATGTAGCAGAAAGGGGCGACGTCGGATAATCACCCTGGCCATGAATGCGATGTTCATCGTCTGGAGTCAGTCCTGGGGAGTCCGTCCCTCATCCTTTGTCTGGGAAGTCAGGGACCAGGAAGGACATATCCATAACCATCCGGAGGTCAGGAGATGAACCCGGAGGAATCCATCCGGACCGCTCTCTCTGTTCTTTTTCCGGAGGGATCAGTAGTCGAGCTCAGGGCTCTTGGTGAACGGACTCATTACGGGTATTACACGGATTTTGACCGACTGGCACGAGATGCAGCAGTTCTGGACTCTACATCAGGCATATCAGGGATTTACATCACCTTAAACCAGGTCCATTCTGATCTCCTCTCCCGGTGTGCAAATCGGATGAAACGGGCAGGCCAAAGAGAACCGCAGACATCGGATGGAGATATCATGCACCGACTCTGGTTCCCAATCGACATTGATCCGGTCAGGCCTGCCGGGATATCCTCTTCAGATGCAGAACATGCTGCAGCACGTGACAAGGCAGAAAAGATCCGGGAATTCCTCTCCGAAAGGGGATGGCCTGACGCGGTCATTGCAGACTCCGGGAACGGAGCCCATCTCCTCTATGCCATCGACCTGCCAAATACCCAGGAGAGCACAACGCTCATCAAAAACTCCCTCACCGTCCTCTCCACATTCTTCTCTGACAAAGAGTCTGAAGTTGATACCTCGGTCTCAAATGCAGCCAGGATATGGAAATTATACGGAACCCTCTCAAGAAAAAGGGATTCGACCAGTACCCGGCCTCATCGCAGGTCTCTTCTCCTGGAAGTTCCACAAGAAGTCCATGTTGTGGAGTATCAACAGATTTCTCATCTCTCATCGCTCTTTTTCGGATGTCCAGTGGAAATGAACCCCTCGGAGGCACAAGGAACCAGTACCTCAGGAGAGGATCTCGGAGCCTGGCTCTCCTCACATGGCCTCTCATACAGGAAGAAACCATTCGCTGGTGGGAGAATTTTCCTCTTTGATCACTGTCCCTTCTCCACTGCTCACACAGACGGAGCATATGCCATTCAGTTTGACAATGGAGGAATCTTCGCCGGATGTCATCATAACTCCTGCGGAGGAGGCAGGCAGCGATGGCATGAACTTAGGGAACGGTTCGAAGGAACCAAAGGACGGGAGAAGCAGGACTATGAAACGTACCGGAGAAAGAGTATCCGCGAAAAGGCACAGGCAAAGGCGGAATATTATGGGAACCATCCGGAGACCACGGAAATTATCCAGACCACGAATCCGGATACCGATATCTCATTGCATCGAAAGACGGCATACGAGATTCTCACGAATGGTAACCCTATCGAGTACATCCTAAACTCATTCGCACAGGAACATGAGGGTGATTTCGTCATCGCCCAATGCCTGATCATGTCATTTGCATCCCGGACGGTGATTAATTCAAACGGACTTCATGTCCTTGTCACCGGTGAATCTGGCAAAGGAAAAAGTCATGCCTTTGATACCATGATCCAGCACATCCCCCAGGACTCCCGTCTGGATGGCCGGGTCAGCGATAAGGCATTATTTTATGCAGAAGACTTAAAACCCGGCACTGCCCTCTGTCTTGATGATGTCTCCCTCTCTGATTCAATGCAGGAGACGCTCAAAGGAGTGACCACCTCATTTAAAAAACCGTTCATCTACCGGACGGTCAATAAGGACCGGAAAGGCCAGGTCTGCATTATTCCCGAACGGTGTGTCTGGTGGATTGCCAAGAAGGAAGGAACCGGTGATGACCAGATATGGAACCGGATGCTGACCTGCTGGATAGATGACAGCCGTGAGCAGGATGAGAAAGTGCTGGTACGGGAACTTGCATCAGCCGCAGCCCTTCCTACAGAAGAGACCTTAAACAGGGATGAAGTAATCGTATGTCAGCAGATATGGGAACAACTCTCACCGGTCTATGTGGTCATTCCCTATGCAACCCGGATCCGGTTTACCTCATCAGCGAACCGGAGAAACCCGGGGATGCTCCTGGATCTCATCAAATCCATCGCATGTCTCTGTCAGTTCCAGCGTGAAAAAACACAGGCACACGGGCAGCCGGTCATATATGCAAATATCGATGATTTCAGGTATGCAAACCGGATATACCAGGCACTCAATGGTGAATCAGGAAGTCAGATAACAAAACTGACCAGAAGTGAATCAGACCTCATTACCGTTCTCAGGAGCGGGAAACAGGAGTTCACCGCTGCAGAGCTTTCTAAACTCACCGGTTCATCAGAACGGACTATCCGGAAACAGATCTGCGGATACAATAGTTATGGAAAGGATTACTCAGGGCTCCTTGAGAAATGTCCTGCTGTCTCCTACCTTGACCGAACCGTCACGGATGAGGAATGGCGTGTCAGAAGAAGTTGCAAGTGCTTTGTCTGGGACGATGAGGTATACCAGAACTGGGTATCTGGTGGAGGGTGCTGGCTCGATTCCGAGGGGTCTGACCAGGATAAGCAGAGCCCTGATCATGATGACGACAGGAGTGGGAGGGCGGGAGAAAATCCGCACAGGACGGGAACTCCCACCCCTGATGATTCGGACAATTCGGGAGTGGAATCTGAAAATACCTCTTATTATAAAAATAATAATACTAAGAATACGAAAGGCCGGGAAGGTGAGGGTGCATATGAAGCACCTGCACCTGACTATCCATCACCCACTGCGGATTTTGCTCCCACCCCTCACAATACAGGATACGAAAATAAGAAAGATCCAACCGCCCTTTCCAAATCCGATACAAAAACTGAGGGGCGGGACAAACATCCTGATTCCCCCGGACCAGATGATCTCCCACCCCAGAAGAGAGAACAGGTCAGATTGACCATAGCAGCGATTGATCCTGAAGCATATACTACAGTTCACGGCATCCACTCCGGACCATGTGCTATCTGTGGAGCAAAATGGGTTCATTACACCGAAAAACAACCGCCCGGTGATAAGGGAGAAGAAAAAACTTCCCGGGTCCTCTGTCAGAAATGCTATTCAAAGGCGGTTGCCAGGGTGAGCCTGTCCTTTATCACCCTTACCGGAACGCTGAATACCGCCCGGATGGTAGAGGCAGATAAGGACTATGGCCGATGTCCTATCTGCAACCTTGGGGGGATTTTCTGGTATGATCATGAAACAAAGACCGGTATCTGTTCTACCTGTTACTCCCGGGAGCAGGCACGGAACGGGGGCGGACAGTGACATTCATCGTGACATCAGAACGAGACAAGCCACCCATCAGGTATGAAAAGGTCGGGAGGCTCCGTCCCGGAGAGGAGGGTATGATTGACGTTATCACGGATGGGAATGGGGTTATCAGATCTATCCCGACCGGAGATCTCATCCTGATGCTGAACGGGCTTACTGTTCCTGGCCTGAAACTATCGGAATCCGGGAACCGGATTATCATCTCCGATGAATACGCCGTCCTGGTCACTCAGGTCAGGGGAATGATCCGGGACTGGCCCAGGAAGAAGGCGGCTTTGTTTCTGATGGAAGAAAGAGATTGATTTGTGTAGAGAAGATCTGACATATACAGGAGATGAAGTGATCAATCAATTGCAGGATAGGACCCGTTACGACAGGAATGAGTGATGAAATCGTCTTATCCCTAAAAACACAAGGCTTTTGACCAGGTAACTAAACAACTATTCATCTCATTTCGATATCCTTAATTCGTACCATGAAGAACCTTTTCATCAGGAACAAGTGGGACTCCATGAAAAAAATGATGTGTACCGGCATATTGGTACTGATTGCTCTGCTTTCAATCTCGTTCGTATCCGCTGAAGACACCCCTTCTGATGCAGGTGCAGATTACATCTGGAATGGAACATGGGAAGGCACGAACTTCACCATATTCATTGAGCAGGATGCTACCGGGATCACCGGAGAATATGAACCGGCTGATGGTGTAATGGTAGATCCTGGAAGACTGGAAGGAACGATTTCAGACGATGGGAACACCTATTCGGGGGTCTGGATAGAGTCAGGATCGGTGGTTCAGACTCTGGCGGATGACAACATGTCCTTTACGATAAACGGAACAATCGACGCCTATGGAACTATGACAGAACAAGTCCTTCACTCTGCGATTGCAACCAGAATCGGTGAGATCGTGGATCCGGAAAATCCATGGACAGGGAACTGGACGACAGAACGGAAGATCTATTCATTCCTTCAGGACGGCACCACGATCTCCGGGACAAATCACCCGTTGAAGGGAGTAAATGACGAGTCAGGAGATCTGAATGGCACCGTATCAGAGGATGGGAGAGAATATTCCGGAAACTGGACCGAAACGGGTATCTTCATCTTTACCATCTCCGAAGATGGGTCGTCCATGGATGCCATCATTCATGAGAGTCTTAATCCTGAATCAAATGCAGACCGGGTAACCTTTACAAAGACTCTCTAACCCTTTTTTGTGAGTATGGATCTGCACGGATCTATTCACCACATCCACATTTTTATCCGAACTTTTCTGCAAGTTCCTGTAAGATTTTCCGAATGGGCAGATGTTGCGGGCAGATCTGTTCGCACTCCCCACACGCAACACAATCACTGGCTTTGCCATGACCAAACACGGCATGCTGGTAATGCACCCGGGGAAATGACCGATCTCCATACCGTTTCATATCATTGAATATCGAGATAAGAACTGGAATCGGTATATTCTGTGTGCATACGTCGATACAGTACCGGCAGGCAGTACAGGGTGCAGCAATACTCCTGCTGATAATCCGGGCAGCCTCCTGAAGTATTGCATGTTCCCTTTCTGAAAGGGGAGTCAGATTATCAAAAGTCCTGATATTATCCCTCATCTGGTCTATCGTATTCATCCCACTCAATACCATGATAACCCCGTCAAGACCTGCAGCAAACCGGAGTGCCCATGAAGCAGGAGAATCATCCGGCCTGACCTCTCTCATGAGATCTTCTGCTTCCTTCGGGATTACGGCAAGTCCTCCGCCCTTCACCGGCTCCATGACGATAATTGGTTTACCATAGATTCGTGCAATTTCATAACACCGTCGTGACTGAATAGAGATATGCTCCCAGTCAAGGTAGTTGATCTGCAGCTGCACCACGTCAACCTCCGGATGGTTTGTAAGAATCTCCTCAAGCAGGTCAGGAGTTCCATGAAAGGAAAACCCGATCTTCCGAATAAAGCCCTCCTCTTTCTTCCGGTGAATAAAATCAAAGACTCCAAATTCCAAAACCTTTGGATACCGGCTTTCCCCCAGGTTATGAATGAGATAGGAATCAAAAAATGAGACATTACATCGTCTGAGTTGTTCGGTGAAGATATTCTCCAAATCCTCAACGATATTCAGGTTATATGTTGGCATCTTATCCGCAAGAATGAAGGACTCACGTGGATATCTGTCAACAAGGGCTCTCCGTAATGCATCTTCAGCACCCATCAGATGATAGGAATACCCGGTCTCAAAGTAGGAATATCCTGCTCCCATGAACTCATCGACCAGATGGCTGAACAACTCCTGATCGATTGAGGCATTGTCATTCGGATTGGTGAGGGGAAGACGGAGCGTTCCAAATCCTAATTTTTTCATGTTCCCCCGGATTGAATTATGAACATATATGAAATTTTGAAATTTTCTTTCTCTTTTATTTCATAATGCAAGACAAAAACATTTCTGTACTGAAAAAACCTTTTTTAAAAATATCACCGAATGAATGGAAGATACATCCTTGGTTTTCACAGTAATCTGAAAACAATGAGTTAATATTAATAATGAATAATGCACTCTCTTTATTATTCAGGATAGTAATTGATGATGAATTTTTTGGATATTAAGACGTTAATCTTTACAATAGTCATTATTGAAGTTTTCCTGGCAACAATAATGATGTTATTCACAAAGCGCCAAAAAGGATATCCAGGGTTCACTCTTTGGGCTCTCCATTTATTTTTTTTAATAATATCCATGAGCAATATGATTTTCAGGGACATTATTCCTCCAATTATTTCTGTCCCCCTATCAAATGTTTTTAATATACTGGCTATTTTAATGGTCTTCGAGGCATCTCATCGGTTTTATTATAATAAACCCATTGATAAAAAATGGTACATCATTGTTCCCCTTGTTTTCATTGGTGCAGTGTATGGTATCCTATTGTATGATGATATAACGTTCCGGACAGTAATGATCAGTGGTTTTTCAGCGATTATAGCTTTTCAGGTAGCACATGTATTTTTCAAAAATATTTCCGATGATGAAAAAATTATTTCTTCACTCCTTTCTCTCTTGTATGGTTTTCTCGGGTTTACTCTGATTTTTAGGATTATTGACTTTACACTCCATTCAACGGGAAGAACTCTTTTTGAACAGACAACATCAACGAGTGCATTATATCTTGGAATTTTATTTATCTCCATAGGAGCGACACTTCTTTTCATCATTTTAAATCTGGATCGTCTGGCACGGGAACGTGACAAGTACTTTAAAGAAAAGGAAATGATTGCATCCAGATATGAACTTGCCGTTGAAACTGCCGGAATGGGACTCTGGCAGATTGACCAGGATACCCTCAAGCTCACAGGGGATAATCAAATTCTTGAGATGGCTGGGATAAAAAGTCCGGATGATGCATTTGAATTATCCCTTGAAAAATTAATTTATCCCGAGGATTTATCTCGTTTAATTACCTACATTAAAGGGGCAACAAAAGAGAATGAAAAAATATCTGCAGAATACCGAATTGTTGGGAAAGATGGAGATATTAAATATCATATCTCACATGCAAAAAGTTATCGAAAAACCGATGATTCCAGATTATATTTTATTGGTCTGACGATTGACGTTACACCATTAAGAAAGGCTCAAATTGCCCTGAAGAAAGCTTTGGAAAAATTATCAATACTTTCATCGATCACCCGGCATGACATATTAAACAGTATTACTGCAATTTCATTGACAACAGAACTTTTGAAAATGGATATAACAGATCCTTCCATTCAAAAAGAACTCAATAGTATTGCCGAAAGTACGACTGAAATAACCAGACTTATTAAATTTACCGGGGAATATCAGGATCTTGGAATTTCAGAACCTATGTGGATTGATATTACAAATATTTTAAAGAAACTTTCTTCAAGTCCCTTGTTGAAGAATATTATTTTAAAAATTCCAGAACCAGGTGTTTTACTTTATTCAGATCAGATGATTGAAAAGGTAATATACAATTTAATAGAAAATTCAGTCAGACACGGACAAACAGTCACCACAATTTCATTATCGTATGAATATGATACGCAGGATCTTCTGGTACTCTATACTGATGATGGATGTGGGATTGAGGAATCGGAAAAGAATTTAATATTTAAACGGGGTCATGGGAAAAATACGGGTTTAGGACTTGCACTCTCCCGGGACATTCTCGCAATTACGAATCTTACCATTGTGGAAAATGGAACTCCAGGAAAAGGGGTTCGTTTTGAAATCCGTGCGAAACCAGGATCATTCCATGATAACAGAAAATAAAGATTCAGAAAATGATAAGATCATTCACTTTTTTTTCAGATCAAAAGAATTTGGATTTTTAATTATAAGTAAGAATAAAATATAAAAAAAATTGGATTAGTCTCCCCATTTCATCAATCTTCTGGATTCAGCCATATAATCTTCATCATACCTGATGGAATCATACACTTGTTTTAAAAACGGACCATCTTCTGCAAAAGTAGCTGCAGGCCCATAAATTCCCCAGAGGTATGCTACAACCGTCCCAACATAGATATCATAGGTCCCAACGGTCAGATATGCAATAACCGGAACTCCGTTTATTCTGAGAGAAACCTCCATAGGTTTGACATGGATCCCACCAAAGACACTGATGCCGCTCACATCTGCATCAGGATAACCCAGAATCTGAACACTATCAGCGAACTTTCCTCCCAATGCCAGATCCTGACTGAAGTAATTCTCCACATATTGTTCAGGAGTTGTTCCAAGGGGAAGCAGGTTTGGATATTGATGCACCTGGGATAGAAACATAATCCCGTATGTCGGGTCCTGTGGGTTTGTTACACTAATACCAAGACACTGAAAATTGTCAATATTCCACCCGGCTGGTAGAAGCATCGTCAACGCACCTGGTACCTCATGTGCCCGTAGGGCCGGAACAGCAGCAGATGATCCTCCTGTTACGAATCCGAATTATATCAGCAGGAGCATGATTCCTATACATGCCTGATCTGTTATGGTCTCTCACCGAGAATATATCAGTCACTCAGTTCATCAGAGTTTCTCCAAGATGAATCATGATTCCATGAACACAATTCTTTATACTTCAAAAGTCCTACAGTCAACAATCATGAATAATCCATATAAACATCTCCTGAAAATTCGAAATGGGATGTTCATTCTTTTTATTATTCTCTCTATTGGCTTTATTATATCACCAGGAATATCTGAACCATTGACGCCCCCGGAAAATACAACCGACCCATCTCTTCCTTTTTACTTTATCGCGGTGCATAATGAACCATATCACGGGACATTTCAACAGGAACAAAAATTAAAGGCTGCATATGCTGTATTAAAAGAAATGGTAAATAAGGCTGATACCTATGGGATTTCATTAACCCTTATGTTCACTCCCCAGTGGGGAAAGATGATAGGATCTGATCCCGAAAAACTATCCGAAGTAAAATCATGGGAACAAAATGGACATGAAATTGCTCTTCATCATCACAGTATCTACCATGGGGGCTGGGATGGATATACGGATTATTCTCCGGAAGAAGCACGATTAGAGCGTTTGAAGCATACCAAAAACCCTGAACCATATCTGGGAACACTTGATGACATGATGGATGCATTAGCACCCTTAAATCCAAATATATCATCTGGTTGTGCCAATGATGAACAGGATAAAACAGTTCTCCCTTCCACCATCAGATATGATACCTGTTCAGGATTTCTCAACACAGGAGATCCTGGTATACGTTCCGATAGACAAAGTCAGGGAAAAGGAGTAAATGATTATATCATTGTTGGAACAGTAAATGGAACTGAACACCGATGGCTGAGTCACCGGATAATCGGAACCATGGAACCTGAACGAGAGGCAGAACAGGAGATGGCGAATTCAAACGTGAATAGTGTCTTTGGAGCTATCACCCATAGTACCTCTGAACAGGTAAAAGCAACATACAAATTCTTTGAGTATATCCATGCACGTGATACTACCGGAAGCCGGAGCAGAACGGTCAGTGAAATCATGGAAGAAGGAATTTTACCCGAAAAAACATTATCAGATGATATCATCAATGCCCGCTATTCATATGAACGGGTTACCTCTGATTCTGTCAAAGAGGGCCTTCCTTTAACAGAAACTCCCCGTGAAGAGAAACAATTTTCGCTTCAAAAACCAAGAAAACCATGATGAAAATGAAAAGAAATCCTATTCAAATTATTATTCTCATCACATGCATCGCACTCATGTATCCGGTTTTAACCGAAGCTACCTCCTGTCAGATTGAGATTGATCCCTCCCAGGTTACCGGAGAGATACTCCCACTTCTGGGGATAAATGCCGGCCCTTCTCCAATTGGAGATCCAAAAAATCCTGATATTACCTCCCAATACCAGAATATCGGGGTCCAATCAATCCGTAATCATGACATATATGGTGCTCATTCAATGTCGATACTCTACCCGAACAGAATGTGTGATCCACAAATCAGGGATTGTTACAATTTTTCCTCGAGTGATGATACCTTTGCAGCAATTGTGAATGGTGGATTTCAGCCATATTTTCGTATCGGAGATGGGTATGAAATTGTAAATCCACCAGCTCCCGAGGAACATGAAAACTGGTCTGATGCTGCAGTACATGTCATTCGTCATTACCATCAGGGACTGTGGGATGGCTTTCATTCAAACATCACCGGTGTAGAAATCTGGAATGAACCAGATAATATTCATTTCTGGCCGAAACCACATACCCAGGAGGAATTTTTCAGATTATATGCGATGACGGCAAAAAAACTCAAAGCAGCATTCCCAGACCTGAAGATTGGAGGACCGGGAGTTACTCCGGCATGCATAAAATCAGAGAAAGGAAGGCAATACCTTCGTTCATTTCTCACATATATGAAACAGCACCAGGTACCACTGGATTTTCTTTCCTGGCATATGTACTCCAACAATCCGGATGATTATACTGAAGGTGGATTATACATTGACTCTTTGTTGAAGGAATTTGGATATGAAAACGCAGAAAACCACCTGACTGAATATAATACAGAAGTAAAGAAAGGAAAGGCAGATGAGGGGGCTCTGGCACTTCGTGCTGGATCTCGTGGTTCAGCAATCCTTACCGCTGCCTGGATCTCACTTCAGAATTCCGGAGTGGATGCAGCATATCTCTACAGGGGAAATGATCCCTCTATTGCATTTCCAGAGTTTTATGGAATCTTCTACGCGAACGGAAAGCCAAAAAAGACTGCTCTAGCCTTCTCTCTCTGGTCTGACTTGGTGAACTATCATACAAAAATTCATCTTGATATCCCTGATTCCTATGGTTTTATGTATGGACTTACGGGTCAGGACGATAATGGGAATATCGGCATTCTGGTTAGCAATACAAATAATATGACCCAACCGGTACACTTCCATTTCAAGAACAGTACCTATACAATGGAGAGGGGGTTCATGGTATCACATCTTTCTGATTTAGTTCAGGAGATTAAAATAAAGGATAATCAGATGGTAATGCCACCAGATTCAGTTTTATTTATACAGATGAATACGATAGATCAGGTATACCATACCTCTTAATCAATTATTTATCGAATGATCTTCATATTCCATTCTTTCGATATATTCATCTCCTTTGATTTCCAAAAAGTTAGTAAATACAGTCCGTTTTTCATGAGATATGGAAAGATCATTATAGATTCACGTATTTCATTCTGGCCTTTCCTACAGGATTAATCTCATATGGACTGATATGAAAAATCTCTCTCAAATGAGAAGAGAGTGATTTTATGATATCATTTGGTTATCAGACAGGACCGATAGATCCATATCTACAATATACTATTCCATTCCTTTCATTGCCCGGAAATAATGAGATTGATAGATCTGGAATGATTCATTCCTTCATAATTTTTAGAAAACGAGCACCACGAAATGAAAGATGAGATGGTAATATTTTTAAAAACACTCTTCTACACAATTATCAATGGAAGAATACTAACATTTTTCAAAATAAAAAATACACCCAACTATACATGATACAACGGCACTCTCTCCTTATGATCCTTCTTCTTTTCATATCCGCTTCACCGGGATTTATTGTAATGTCTGATAGTGGGCAGGATGATCTTCAGGATTATCAGAATGGAATGCTCTCCGATGATGGTCTGGTTCGTATTGGAATTCTGGTCATGCAAAGTGGATTTATTAAAGATATCGGGGACGAATATATTCAGGCTTTTCAGATGGTACAGGAAGAATTTCCTGATGTAACCATTGAACCGGTTATCATGGACGGGGGAAGTGAACCTTCAGTATCTGTTTCTTCATGGAAAACCATGAAAAATCACATCCTGATATTCCCGTAGTAATTACCGTATCAAGCTGGACTACAAACGTAGTCTATCCTGATGCAGCAGATATAGGCATCGTCCATTTGGCACTTGGAAGTGCAGCAATAAACCGGTCTCACACATCTGACCGGTTAATCCGGTTTACACCCGGAGTACAGCAGGAATTACCGCTGCTTGTATCCTACCTTGAAGGATTTGAACGAATCGCAATCATTGGTGGCAATAATGACTACAGCCGGGAATATTATATCGCTCTGCATGAGGCTCTCCCGGATAGTATTGTCCTTGATTCACGGTATGATCAGAATAATGTTGCAACAACCCTGAATATTACATCAATAAACGAAGCTCATCCGGATGTTATTCTCCTGCTCAGTGTATCTGAAGGAGGAGAAGTTATCAAATTGTTGAGAACCAATAATATTCTTTCACCGATCATTGGAACCAGGGTTATTGAACGAAATACACTTACAGAAATTGATGAAACCGAGGGGCTTATCTTCACAACTCCGCATCTCAATGAATCGCATCCATTTTTCACCAGGTATTATGAAAAATATGGAGAGATACCAACATTTTACGGGGCGGAAGGATATGATGCATTAACGACCTTATTCTCTGCAATAACTGAATGTGGGAATTCTTCTGAATGTATTGCTAACTGGTATCAGAACCGGACATATGATGGAGCTCTCGGTTTCGTTCAGATAGATGACCATGGGGTCGCAACATATCCGATTGGGTTTAAAATTGTAAAAGATGGAGAGATTGAAGATTATATTCCTTCAAGTCTCTAATTATTAAATTTCATTCTTTTTATCTTGAAATTATCCCCTTTTTCATCAATTTTTTGATCTCTGCCAGGTATGCACGTATATGGTAATTATCATTTCAAAAAGTGATGAATCATACGTTAAGGTTTTTAATCGCCCCATTTCATCTATTCTGCATTCAGCAAAAAGCGAATACATACCATTATAGTGAAAGCAGGTTTTTCAGATACAGAATTGTATCATCCGCTTATTGATGGTATTGTGCTCTGTTTTTTTATTGGCTTCCTTCAGATCATCGCGAACCAGATTTGTAAAAAGTATAATGAATACCAATCTCCTTACTTGTTCCATAGGTTAAAGTTATGGAACAGATTATTGATATCGTAAAAATAATTTCAGGGATATTGATCCTCATAATGGGGTTCGGATTTCACTGGATAGGTCAGTTAATATCCGTAATGAACCGTGATCTAGCGATCAGGTTAGGAATTTGGGAGAAAGACAATCTTCAGGAATATGAAGTCTATGAAAACGGGATATCCATTGCTGATGTATCACTTGGATGGATATATGGTGTTGCCGGTGCAGGCCTGCTCTTAGGATATGAATGGGGATATTCCCTGTGTTTGATCCCCGGGTTTGCCTTACTGTATCATGGGATAAGCTTCTGGTCATGGACTAAAAATCAAATCAAAACCGGTCATCCTTCATCGAGTGCCAAAAATCCCATAAGAATAAGCTGGACTGTATGTAATATGTTAACCGGAGCACTTGCAATTATGGTATCATTGACAGGACTCTATGTTTTCAGATAATGTGCGTATACATATTCGGGAGAGCTCATTCAAAAGAGAAAAGATTGAAAGTCTTATGTGAGGAAGGAATTCGCATACATTGGTCAGGCATCGTGTATCCTATATTCGTCAGATCTATTAAAATTTTATATAATAGTAAACTATATAACTAAGAAGATCTCCATTACTATAATTAATGAAAGATGAGGATGTTTCATTAGAAATAGACTCCATAAAAACCATTGATCATCTTGGAATAGTTGCAGGCACGTTCCATAAGCTTGGTTTAGCTCCTATAATTGACCGGGCAATCCCTAAAATTGGTCAACATCAAATATCAAGTTCTCAAATTTTATTAGCCCTCATTCTCAACGGACTTGGATTCACAGAGAGACGACTCTATCTTTTTCCCGAATACTGCAAGCATCTTGATTTGGAACGTCTCATAGGTCCGGATATTTCTGCAAAAAATCTAAATGAATCAGTCATTGGTCGCCTTTTGGATAAGATATATGCATATGGCCCCAGCAAGCTCTTTACTGATCTTGTCACCCAGATGTTTACTGTTTACAAAGATGGAGTACAGCTTTGTCATGTTGATACAACCAATTTCAGTGTTCATGGTGAATATGGAAATGAATCCGGAGATGGATGTATCAAAATTACAAAGGGACATCCAAAAGACAAACGCTGGGATTTAAACAGATTTGCCTTAAGTATGGTGGTTAACCAACACGGGATACCGATTTTTGCTCGTGCACACGATGGCAACGAATCAGATAAGGAAGTTCTTGTGCAAACAATCCTATCATTGCAAGATTCATTCACATTTGATCCTGATGTAATCTTCATGGGTGACAGTGCCCTGTATACTGATAAAAACATCAAAACCCTCGGTCCGGAAACAAGGTGGATATCAAATGTCCCAGCCACAATAAATGAGATGACAGAGTTACTCAAATCTGATCTTCTCTTCACTCCTACCTCAGATCCACGGTATTCTTGCAGTAGCGTTGACTCACATTATGGTGGTGTTCCTCAAAAATGGATTGTTGTCTCATCTGAAGAGATGAAAGCTCGAGAATTGAAGACGTTTGAGAAAAACCTCCCTGTGAGGTTCAAAGCCGCATTAAAAGGGTTAAAACAGATTTCTAAAGTATGCTATGCATGTGAAACAGATGCCAATAACGCTCTCTTACGCTATCTTAATGAAACACCTTTAGTAAAATTGGTGGATTCAAGGATCAAGGTCAGTTATAAACGGGAAAATGGTAAGAAGGGGCGCCCAAAAGCAGGAGAAACGTTAATCCCACAATATTCGATCGATGCAAGGGTTGAACTTGCTCAGGATTTCGTTGAAAGTGAAAAACAGTATCTGGGCAGATTTATTCTTGCAACGAATGTTTTGAGTTTGGATTCTGAAACGGTTCTGAATCACTATAAAGGACAGATGCTTGTCGAAAAAGGTTTCCGGTTTTTAAAGGACAAATCATTCCGGGTTGCTGAAGTTTATCTGAAAAGTGAAAAAAGGATCGAGGCTTTATGTATGGTTATGGTTCTCTGCCTCATGGTTTACTCATATACTGAAATGCTGCTGCGAAAAAGGCTGAAAGAAGAAGATGAAACGGTGTTGAATCAGAAGAAGAAACCTACCTCTCGTCCAACGCTCAAATGGATTTTTTTTAAATTCAGAGAGATTAAGTCATGTATTATTTCTGTCAATGATGCACTCCATTCATCTATCCAGAATTTGGATCGAGAACTATTGAAGATATTGCGATTGCTTGGGCCGGAGTACGAAAAATTCTATTGTTGAAAAAAGATCTGGCGAATGTGGGGTGTATGAATTTCTTATGGATACACAAAAAAAGATACCTGATGACGATCTATCAGCATTCAGGTTTGTACATTCGTTTATGGATTCTTCTCTTCCGGGATATTGTTCATAGGGGTGATAATCTACAATGTTTAAACCAGGGGTTCATTATCATGATGCGAAAATTATGTGATTTCATATATACGTATCTGCAGGCATTCAATATTCAGGGAGGTCCTATCATATGAAAATAGCCGTCACCGGGAAAGGAGGAGTTGGAAAGACATTCATTGCCGGAACTCTTGCCGGTCAGTATGCTGCTGCGGGGAACAAAACGATAGCTATCGATGCTGACACATCCCCAAACCTTGCTCTGACACTCGGCATGACCGAAGCTGATCTTGAGAAGATTATACCCATTGCAGAAAATACATCCATCATCGAGGAAAAGACCAAAACTGATTACCCCGGAGTTTTTAAATTAATCTTTACCGTTGATGATATCATCAAAAACCAGTCAGTTCAGACACCATGCGGAGTATCCCTCCTGGTTATGGGAACGGTCCAGTCGATGGGGTCAGGGTGTGCCTGTCCGGCTTATAGTGTCATCCGGAATCTTATCGGCCATCTGATTACCGAATCTGACGAGGTCATCATACTGGATATGGAGGCAGGAATTGAGCATCTGGGAAGAAGCACGGCTGAACATGTTGATGTGATGCTTATCGTCACCGATGCACATCAGGCATCACTGGTTACAGCGGAGCGGATTGCACGACTGGCCAGGGAAGGAGGCATCCCACGAGTTGCAATAGTCGCAAACCGGGTCAGGGGAGATGAGTCATTCACCCGGATTTCAGATATGGCATCCTTGCTCCAGGTACCGGTTGCTGCAGCCATTCCCTATGATGAAGAGATTCTTGATGCCGGAGTCAGGGGGATATCACCAGTCTACCTGGATACACCGGCAACAAGGGCAATAACTGACTTAAAAAACTGGATTGAAGGAACAAGAAAATCATGAAGACCATCGTTATCATGGGACGGGGAGGAACAGGCAAAACCTCCTTTGTAAGCCTTATTGCGGATTACTTCATCAAAACAGAGCAGACGCCCCTGCTCCTTGTAGACCTGGACCCGGATCAGAGTCTTGGCGAGATGATTGGAGTGGATCTACAGCGGGAAGGGAAAAAGAGCATTGCAGAACTTATTGAAGACACCTTTATTGAAAAAGGAGGGACCACGATTGGAGTTCCGCCATCCGAACGGATTGAGCACCGGATCTGGGAGGAGGGTATGTATGAAGGTGAGAAATTTGATTTCATCGCCATTGGGACCAAATGGGTTGAGGGATGTTATTGTATGCCTGATGCAGCCCTTCGTGATGCCCTGGGCCGGCTTATTAAACAGTACCGGTATGTCATTATCGATGCACCCGGAGGACTGGAACACCTGAACCGGCGGGTGACAGCCAGAGTCGATGATATCATTGATGTCCTTGGACCTTCTGCAAAATCCTTTGCTCACCTGGAACGAGCGAAAAAAATTGCGGATGAATGCGGGATTTCCTATGAACGATTCATCTCCGTTGGGGGATTTTTATTTCCGGAGGAACTTGGGAAGCGGGCAACATCCATCCCTGATACCCGGTTCTTTGGAAAAATTGCATATGACGATGAAGTCTCACGAAGGACCATAGCAGGAGAGAGTATATTCGGGATTGCATCTGACAGTCCGGGTCCGGTTTCTGTTGCAAAGATACTCGCTAAAGCTGGGTATGCGAACCCTTCCCATTCGGAATGATCAACAGAGGTAAATCATTAAACCATAATGAATTGTTACTTATGAGAAGCAACTCTCCGGCCGGATACCTGTGAACAGAAAAAATATACATATACGTTTGAGCGAAGCGAAAAGCTCGACCGGATCCATAAAGGATCTGGACATCAAGATTGGAAAAATTAAGGGAGAACAATGGGACGAAAAGGAAGGGCCAACACCTTTCCCTGATCATACCGCATTCCGAAACTGGGATCGGATGCTCCTTACCCGGTACAAACCGTTGTACATTCCTTTTTGTGACCTCTGCTGTTTATGTACCTATGGAAAGTGTGACCTTTCCGGGGGAAAGAGGGGAGCATGCGGGATTGGCATGGAGGCACAACAATCCCGTATTGTGCTTCTTGCCGCCTGTATCGGGGCAGCGACTCATATCAGTCATGGACGGCATCTGGTTGACCATTTAATAGAAAAGATGGGACGGAGAACACCCATAGATGTCGGAGGTTCCAATGTGGATGTTGAAGCTCCGATGATCCGTCTTGTCTGCGGGATTAAACCAAAGACCCTTGGGGATCTTGAGATAGTCCTTGACTACCTGGAAAGCCAGGTGACAGAACTCCTTGCCGCCGCCCATACCGGACAGGAAAGTGATCCTCTTGATTTTGAGTCTAAGGTGTTCCATGCAGGTATGCTGGATCATGTCGGGCTTGAACTTGCCGATATGGCACAAATATCTGCTTTCAATCTCCCGAAGGCAGATCCTGATGCTGCATTGGTCGAGTTAGGGCTTGGAACTATCGATGCAGAGAAACCTGTTATCCTGGTTATCGGACATAATGTTCCACCGGCAATAGATATCATACAATATTCACGGAAACACAATCTCTCCGAGAAGATTGAGGTCACCGGTATATGCTGCACAGCAATTGATCTGACCAGGTTTGATCCAAATGCAAAAATTGTCGGGCCAATATCATGGCAACTCAGATATATCAGGAGCGGTGTTCCAGACCTTATTGTTGTGGATGAGCAGTGTGTCCGGGCAGATCTATTAATAGAGGCAGGAAATATCCAGGCACCTCTTATTGCCACCAGTTCGAAAAACTGTGCCGGCCTTGTTGACCGGACCGATGATGATCCGGATGATATTGTCAGAGATCTGATATCAGGGGCCGTTCCGGGTGTCCTCATCCTGAACCCCCTGAAAGTCGGGGAAGTTGCAGTCCGGGCAGCCCTTGAATCTCATGAGATACGAAAGACGAAGAAAACCAGTATCATACCGACTGCAGAAGAATTGATTGAATTCGCAAAACGCTGTGGTGGATGTATGGAATGCACCCGTGCCTGTCCGAATGAAACACCGCTTCCGGAAGCGATGAAACAGGCAGCCACCGGAGATCTCTCCTTCCTTGCAGATATCTATGATACCTGTATCGGGTGTGGCCGATGTGATGATGCCTGTAATAAGGAGATCCCAATCCACAGCTCTCTGGTTGCAGCGGCACGGGAAAAAGTCCTGAACGAGAAGCATTTTGTCCGGGCCGGACGGGGTGCAATTCAGGATATCGAGATTCGTGAAGTCGGCGGACCAATAGTCCTTGGAGAGATTCCCGGTGTTATTGCCTTTGTCGGATGTGCCAATTTCCCGAACGGTGCATCTGAAGTTGCAGAAATGGCCAGGGAGTTTGCCAAACGCAGGTATATCGCGGTTGCAACAGGATGTTCTGCGATGGCAATTGGCATGTACCGCAATGAAGACGGACAGACCCCGTACGAGGAGTTTCATGGTCGATTTGACGCCGGGGGAATTGTTAACGTCGGTTCCTGTGTGTCCAATGCCCACATATCAGGGGCAGCAATTAAGATAGCCAGTATTTTTGCCAAACGCAACCTGAGAGGAAACTATGAAGAGATCGCCGACTACGTCTACAACCGGGTCGGTGCTGTCGGGGTTGCATGGGGAGCAATGTCCCAGAAAGCAGCGGCGATTGCGGCAGGATTCTGGCGGCTTGGTATTCCGGTTATCGTCGGTCCTCATGGTGCAAAATACCGCAGAATGCTCCTTGGCAGGAAAGACCATGACGAGGACTGGTATGTCTTTGATTCACGGACCGGTGAAAAGGTGCAGGTCGGGCCGGTTCCTGAACATCTCTTTGTGACCGCTGAAACAAAGGAAGAAGCGATGGTTCTTATTGCCAAATTGTGCATGAGACCAAATGATACTTCACGTGGCCGGTCCATGAAACTAACCCATTATATTGACCTCTATAAGCGGCTGTATGGTATCATGCCGGATGATCTCCACCTCTTCATTCGATCGCCGGCAGATATCCCGATTACCATGAAAGAAGAGCTGCTTCCAATCCTTCAGGAGAGAGGGCTCAAGGACAGGATCATCCCTGACCCGACGCTCCTGAAATCCCAGATACGGACACAGATGGGAGGAAGATCATGAACGTTCAGGATAGTTGGATCCGGGCTGAGATGGGAGGAACAAAACAGGCTTCTGTCATCACAAAACCTGAAATCCTTATAGCTCTTTTGAAAAAGGCGAAACGGCCCCTGATCATTATAGGTCATGAGATCATCTCTGACAGGGTTAGGACCGATATCCTCATCAGGATGGTTTCTGAATTTCAAAAAACGAAAGGAATACCAATACTAACCACCTCCCATATCGCCGGTCAGGTCATGGAACGGGGAATCCGGTTATCCGGAGTTCTTGGAAGTATGGAGATTATTGACCGGCTGCGGGACCCGACCTGGAATGGATGTGACGGAAACGGGCAATATGACCTTGTCTTTATCGCGGGATTCTCCTATGCTCTTGGATCCCTTCTTTTCTCCGCATTAAAACAGAATGCACCCCAGACAAAGGTGATCTCTCTGGATCCGAAATACCATCCCCATGCCACCTGGTCGTATGCAAATATGAAGACAGATTCCTGGAAAGCAGAGATTGATCGTCTGATTGACCTCTTACATTCAGAGAACACTCATCAGAAGATGGAGGAGATACATGTTTGAAGATATCCCGGTTGAAGTAGGTCTTGTTCATGAAGGGGAGCGTATCAGAAAAGAGGATATGCGGGTGGAACTTGGGGGTCCGAAGGTATCAGAGAAGTTTGAACTTGTCCTCGTAAAAAAATCCGATGAAATAACTGATGGAAAAATATCTATTCTCGGGCCTGATCTTGCCGACCTTGAAGAAGGGAAGAGTTATCCGTTTGGTATACTGGTAGAGGTTACAGGGGAAAAACTGGAAGAGGATTTGGAAGGGGTCTTTGAAAGACGTATCCATGAATACCTGAATTATATCCAGGGCGTTATGCATCTGAACCAGCGATATGATCTCTGGATGCGGGTCGGGAAAAAAGCATTTGCAAAGGGCCTGAACTCTTTTCATCAGATTGGAAGTGCCCTTATCAGTTTATACAGGAGTGAGCTTCCGATTATTGAAAAGATCCAGATCACCTTCTTCACAGGCGGAGAGGAGTTTCAATCCACCTATAATCTCGCCCGTGAACGATATGAAACACGGGATGCACGGGCAAGGGGACTTCTTGATGAAGAAGTAGACACCTTTTACGGGTGTGCACTCTGTCAGTCCTTTGCCCCCTCACATATCTGTGTCATCACTCCTCAGCGATATGCCAATTGTGGTGCTATCAGCTGGTTTGACGGTCGGGCAGCAGCCAGAATGGATCCTGACGGGCCTATCTTCCCGATTGCAAAAGGTGAATACCTGGATTCTGAACATGGCGAATACTCCGGAGTGAATGAACACGCCATCAAACGCTCAATGGGAGCGGTAAACCGGGTCTGGCTCTATTCTGCATTCGGATATCCGCATACCTCATGTGGCTGTTTTGAGGCTATTGCATTTTACATCCCCGAAGTTGAGGGTTTTGGTATTGTTCATCGCCGGTTTGCAGGACCGACGGTCAATGGTCTTGCATTCTCAACTCTTGCTGATTCAACAGCCGGGGGGCGACAAGTGGAAGGATTTCACGGTATTTCACTTGAGTACATGCGGTCAGTGAAATTCCTGCAGGCAGATGGCGGATGGAATGCCATCGTATGGATGCCGGCGGAGATTAAGGAGATGCTGAGTCAGATTATTCCTGAAGATATCGCAGGGGCAATAGCTACCGAGCAGGATGCCCTGGATATTGATTCCCTGAAATCATTTCTTACATCACATCACCATCCCGTCGTATCAAAGTGGATTGTGCCGGAAGACACTGAAGAAGAGATCTCATCTGATTTTGGACCCGCAACTCCGGTTATATCCTTTGGAGAACTCCCGCTCATGGCAGGTGGCGTGAAAATTATCCTGAAAAATGCAAAGATCTATGCAGAACGGGTAATCATACAGCCTGCTGATACACATAGGAAGAAACAGGGAGGGAAGAATGACTGACCAGGAAAAGCCGGATATCAGTAATCTCATCAGACTCTTAGGACCTGGCCTTGGAGAACTCCTGTCCGGCAGGCAGATTGAACTCGAACATGTGGAACTGGAACTTGGAGAACTGGAACTCTGGATCCCGGTAGGAGGTATCTCTCAAGGATTCCCGGCACCCGTCGCAGCCGCTGCTAAACAGATGACACCTCCCGTAAAACGACTGCCACGACCTGATGACCTCATTTCAGAAAAATTCCTGATGGAACCGGATGTATTCCCCGCACAAATCAGGGAGATTACTCTTGGTGCCACCCGGGCTGAAGGAGGAACACGGGGCAGTACTATCACCGTCGGGGGATCAACCTCCATTCCATTCACGCATCCCCAGTCACCGCCACCTCATCCTCCGGTCATATCCCTTGATGTGTTTGACACCCGTGTCCCGATGCCAAAGGCTTTGAAAAACCATCTGACCGAGGTAATAGATGATCCTGCAGCATGGGCAAAGATGAATGTAGAGCAGTTCGGAGCTGATATGGTAACGGTTCATCTGCTCTCAACCGATCCACTTATTCAGAATAAATCTCCTAAAGAAGCTTCGAAGACGGTTGAGGAAGTCCTGCAGGCTGTGGACGTTCCTCTTATCATAGGCGGATGCGGCGATCCCAAAAAGGATGCGGAGACCTTTACTGAGATAGCAGCAATGGCAGAAGGAGAACGTCTGCTTTTAAATTCAGTCACCTCTGACATGGCAGATGCCAAGACACTAGAACCGGTGTGCAAAGCAGCGGATACCCATGGCCATTGTCTTCTTGGGTTCACCGGTCTTGACCTGAATAGTGCAAAGGAACTGAACCGACGTATATACCAGTATTTCCCTCCCGAACGACTTCTTATGGACCTGACAACGGTTGCCTTGGGATATGGTCTTGAATACTCGTTTTCAATCCATGAACGTGCACGAATGGCTGCACTCATGGGTGATCCGGAGCTTCAGCATCCGACAATATCAGCCTGCACGAATGCATGGTCAGCCCGTGAAGCATGGATGGATCTGGGTCCTGCATTTGGGAGGAATGATCTCCGGGGGCCATTATGGGAAACAATAGGTGGAATAACCCTGCTTCTCGCCGGTGTGGATCTCTTTTTGATGATGCATCCACTGGCCGTATCAACGCTCCGTGACGTAGCTGGAAAACTCATGCACCCGGCAGAAATAAAACCGGATATGGCTGACTGGGCAGCACTGAAGATTTGAGGTGGACAGGATGAAAGCGGAACATAAAAAGAGTATTCGGGAGATCAGTCCGATTGACGTATATAAACTCCTGCCACGGACAAATTGTGCAGAATGTGGCGAAGCTAACTGCATGGCTTTTGCAACCAAAGTGGTGAATGGTGAGGCGTTTATAGAAGGATGCCCCCCTGTTCTGACAAAAAATTATGAGAAAGACCTGCTCAAACTTCAGGAGTTACTTGCCCCGCCGGTTCGTGTAATCCATTTTGGAACCGGAAATAACCAGCTGAAGATCGGCGGAAAACATGTCCTGTACAGGCATGAATTCACCTACCAGAACCCGCCCCCCATCGCCATCGATATCTCTGACGATATGGAGAATGAGCAGATTGCTATCAGAATTAAAAAGGTGCAGGATTTCTCATATACCTATATCGGAAGACCACTCTCCCTTGATGCCCTGGCCGTACGGTCAGTAACCCAAAACCCATATCGATATACAGAGGTTATTCAGCACATCTGTGAGCTTTGTAACCTCCCCCTAATTCTCTGCAGCACTGACCCGAATATCATAAAAGCAGGATTGTCCGCTTGTGCAGAGAGAAAACCGCTCATATTTGCCATCACGAAAGAGAACTGGAAAGAGATGGGTGAACTGGTTCTGGATACCGGCTGTCCGGTTGTGGTATCAGCTCCGGGAGATCTATCCCTTCTCAGAACTCTGGTCAGAACACTTCAGGAATGGGGCATCGTAGATATGGTTCTGGATCCTGGAACATTCCATAGCGACCAGATAGGGCAGACGATTCATCTCTTTACTGCTCTCCGAAAAGCGGCTGTGAAAAATTTCGATTCCCTGTCCGGGTATCCGATTCTGGGAACCCCTATATCGGTATGGAACGGACCGGAATTATCCGATGATCTGAACCACTGGCAGGAGGCATATCTTACATCCATGCTCATCACCCGGTATGCTGATCTCCTGATTATGCACAGCATTGAGGGATGGGCTCTTCTTCCCCAGCTTATCTGGCGGTTTGGTATCTACACCGACCCACGAAAACCGGTATCTGTTGATGCAGGTGTCAGAACTTTTGGCAATCCGGATAAGACGTCTCCGGTTCTCATCACCTCAAATTATGCCCTGACCTTCTTTACTGTGGAGTCTGACATCAAGGCTGCAAAGATAGACTGCTACCTTATTGTCATCGATACCGGAGGCCTTTCTGTCGAAGCAGCAGTCGCCGGACGATATCTAACCGCAGCAAAAATTGCCGAATCTCTCAAAGAATGGAAGGCAGATACACTTGTCTCTCACAAGAATCTTATCATCCCCGGTCTTGCTGCCCGATTATCCGGAGAGACCGAGGAAGAGACCGGATGGCGTGTTCTTGTCGGCCCACGTGATTCATCAGGAATCGGGCAGATGATACGGGAATGCTGGCCTCCTGCGGATGAATAATCGTGTCAGATTTAATATCTATTCTTTTTCAGCCGATGAACCGGATGGTGACCGTCGAGGCCGGCTTAACGGTTCTTGATGCAATCCGGGAAGCTGGGATTCAGTTTGAAGCAATCTGCGGGGGAAAGGGAACCTGTGGAAAATGCCGGGTAATCAGGGTATCGGGAAAGGTATCTGAAGAGGGCTCCGTCTGTGCAAAATTCCTCACCCTTGATGAACAGCGAAAAGGATACTGCCTGGCATGTCTTGTGAGGGTCTGGACCGATGCCGTTTTCACCATTCCCATTGAGAGCAGAATTGACACCCCCCAGATTCTTCTAGACGTTGCCCGGACAATCGGTACACTCCATCCCTCCGTGCACAAATATCCGGTTAAGAAAATTACTACCGGACCTACGGCAATCCTGGGGTCTTCTATCAGGTTTACCGGGTATACCGGGAAAAGGCCGGTAATGACTGAGGAACAGAGACAGGTCATTCTGCATGCCAATGGCCCTCTTACCGGAGTTATCTCTCTGGATGGAGGAACAAGCAGGCTCATCAGCCTTGAAGAGGGAGATACAACCGTGAGTTTATTCGGTATTGCCCTTGATCTAGGGACCACCACTGTCGTCGGTCTTCTCATCGATCTCATCACCGGAGAGGTTATCAGACGGGCCTCAACCCTGAACCGGCAGATAACCCTGGGAGAAGAACTGGTTACCAGAATAGCCATCGGAAGAAAAGAAGATGGAAGGGCAGAACTCCGGGCGGCAGCTCTTGGAAGTATCAATGAGGTCATCCATAAGCTGACCAGGGATGCCGGGATTATGGATAGTGAGATCAATGACATTTGTATCGGCGGGAATACCGTGATGTCCTGGTTATTTGCCGGAAGAGATCCAACTCCCCTTGAATATGTGGATGCACATATCCCAACCGATCCGATTATTCTGACTGCAAAAGACTGTGGAATTGCTATCGGACCTGATGTGCTTGTGTACTGCCTTCCTGCGGTGAGCAGATTTGTCGGTGGTGATGCCATTGGCGATGTTCTGACTGCAGGCATACACAAAAAAATGGAGATCTCTCTGCTCATCGATCTGGGGACAAATGGTGAGATTATCCTTGGGAACAAGGACTGGCTGGTTTCCACATCATGTGCTTCAGGCCCGGCTTTTGAGGGTGCAGGGATGCGATCAGGGATGCGGGCGATGAGAGGGGCAATAGACACCGTCAAAATCGCCCTTGACGGCCATGTCACCATTCATGTCATTGGTGATACAGAGCCCAAGGGGATTTGTGGTTCAGGTATCATCGATGTCGCTGCAGAAATGGCTCGTGCCGGCATTCTGGACTTTAGCGGGAAGTTCGTCGATACTGCACCGGGTGTCAGACAGGGTGAGAATGGACCTGAATTTTTACTGGTTCCTGCTCTGAAAACTGCTACCGGAAAAGATATTGTCATCACGAGTGAGGATATGGCCTATCTCATGGACTCGAAAGCCGCTGTCCTTGCAGCGATAACTGTCCTCTTACAAAAATACCGGTTACGACTTCATGATATTCAGCATGTATACCTTGCCGGAGCATTTGGCTCTTTTGGAAACATTGATCACCTGATATCATTTGGAATCCTTCCTGAATTCCCGTCTGCAGAATTTCATCGAATAGGAAACGGATCACTTGCAGGAGCATATGCTTGTCTTCTTTCCATAGATGCACGGCGGGAAGCAACCGAGATTGCAGAAAAGATGGGATATATCGATCTCCTCGTTGATAATGATTTTATTGAGGAGTACTGGGCTGCACTTCGGATACCAGGAAAAGAAGAGTTGTTTCCCTCCCGGTTTCCTAAGAAACATCGAATTCATTAAACCGGAATGAGTAATTCAGTCAGTAATTCCTCTTCAGGCACGTCATCAGGATCATTCAGGTAATTATCCCGACATGGGGCCTCCGGTTCATATCCCTGTTTCGCTGTCCATTCATAGAGTTTTCCCCATGATTCATGAACATCCTGATATGGTCCCTTGTGTATTGCTGATGCAAACCGGCCGCCAGGCATCGTTCGTATGGTAATACCCGGAATCTGATCAGGCAATCTCCCGGTCACCGGAACGGCCACTTCTACATCTGCATCAGATTCCCGGTATTCTCCATCATGGTAGATCGTCATGAATGGGCCGGTTATGGATACCTGTTCTGACCCTCTCTGGGGAGAAGAGAAATATTGACACAATGTGCCAATAAGTTTCGGGATAACCTCTTCATATGTTCCCTTATCACGGATAGAAAGCACTCTGAGCGATTCGATATCTTTCAAGGTTGGTTCTGCTACAATCATAGAAAACATCTCCATCTGCTGTCTTTGCAGAAAGTGATCAATGGATTGTAACCGTTTGATCTCGGCAGATACCCGGTTTCGTTGCTCCTGAATGAGCTGTGCCACAGTACTGTCATCTCCCTGTTCCTTGGCTTTCAGGACTTCGATTATCTGTGCAAGAGGGAATCCAAGATCTACGAGAGAGCGGATCATGACACCACGTTCAATCTGTGATACCTGGTAATACCGGTATCCGATAAACCGGTCCTTCACCGCCGGGGATAAGAGACCAGTTTCATCATAGAGACGAAGTGCTTTGCAGGTCAGGCGGGTAATCATTGAAAACCTGCCGATAGGTATCTTTTCCGGGATCATAGTGCTACTCATATATGTATGCTCCATATGGGTATAGGTGACCGCACTTTCCCATGGGGGAAGGTTTGTCCTTTTGTCAGATATGATTGTCTTGTTTTTTTAAGAACAGAATGAAGAGCACAGTATAGATACTGAATCGGTCCCCAACGGATTTCAGGATGTAGATACATCAGGTGATTAGGATTATTTCATTGAATATCAGAAATTCGTGATTTTATCTATAAAAGTACCAAAAAATTATCGATAATCACATGCTTTTCAGCAGGTTACCCATTTTTTTCTCCTTCTCATCAAGAAAATACCCCAGATGAGGATAATACCAATGGGAAATAATATCGCCCAAGATATAAAAAGCAGGATACATGATGTTAAAATGAGCGAAATCCCACTCATAAATAATGCACACCGGCTATCTTTGAGTAAAACCATCCCGGCTGCACATCCACCAATATAGGTCAGGATAAACGTGGAATTCGGGAGCTGAATAAGAAATGCAAGAGAGATAAGGCCGGTGCTGTACAAAATAAATATTACTGAAAAGCATCCGGCCAAAAAGATAAGCCCCCCGATGTGGGTATAGTATCTCTTTGATAACCGTGCAAGAAATGACGGTGCATGGCCGGTCACGGCAAGAGAATAGGAAAGCCGGGAGGCTGCCCCGATGTAGGATATGGACGGTGCCAGACAGACAAACAACCCGGCCATTCCGGTCAGGATCATGCCAGACTGCCCAAATGATTTCTCGATCAGATACACGAGCGAAACATCCGATATTCCTGGTCCATACATATGGGTTCCAACGACGACATATGCGGTGAGAAGATACAGACTTCCGATGATGATTGAGGCGATAATCGTGCCCCTGACTACATCCCGCTTTGGGTCCTCAAACTCTTCGGCAATATGAGTCACGGCTTCCCATCCGATATAACTCCAGAAGAGTAAGGTTGCTGCATACCCGATACTCATCCATCCGTGTGGAATTAAAGGGGTGAAATATGACGGGTCAACGGTCCGGTAACTCCCGATACATACACCAAGCAGAATGCAGATGGTCCCAAGGACGACAATGATCTGCACCTGACTGCTGACCCGCATACCGATGTAATTGAGAAAAAGGCCCCCCAGAATAATCGAGATAGCAATAAGAATCCGGACGGCTTCTGAAAGCCCATATGCAGCAGCAATATATCCGGCCCCGGTTAATGCAAGAATTGGAACACCAATGATTCCTGATACCAGGAAGAACCATCCGATGAGTGCTCCGAGCTGTTCATTGAACGCAAGAGTTACGAAATATGAAACCCCGCCGTCATTTGGAAACCGGGCGGAGAGAAAACCCATGGTGAGTGCCATGGGAAACGCAAGAACGATGATGAAAATCCAGGAGAGGAGAGATCCCGGCCCGGCAATCTCTGCTGAAAGACCGGGAAGAATAAGGACTCCACATCCCAGAACTGAACCTACATAGAGCGCAACAATGTGATGAAGGCGAAGAGAGGAACGCTCAGTCGGGTGGATCATAAATTAGTCAGATATATTGACTCAGATACAATAAAGAGTTTTTATAATCTTAATTTAGATAAAGATCGTTTTGAAATGAATTACCTTACGATATTACAATTTTTTTAAAAAAATGTTCAAAATTAGTTATTTTCTCAAAATAATATCTCCCGGTTCGATATATTCTCCTGCACCCATCATCCATGTCCCATCAATATCCTGCACATAGCTGATCTTCAGGTCAGTCAGATTCGTAAATGGATTGACCGAATAGTAATCAGTTATACCTCCCCCCAATTGTGCCTTTTCAAGAAATGCCTTTACATGTGAAAGTCCGACAATATCGGTGGCATTTATGCGGTTTACCCCAATCTGATCCTGCCGATATGGCCAGGCAAGAACCGTTCCATTGTAATCGTATGCAAAAATGTAGAGATCATCCTGGATAAAAGAGCCATTTACATCGTTAAAGCTATCAAGAGCAGTCTCCTTACCATTCTCTAAGGCAAATTCTTTTGCATCCTGAACAAACTGCTTCAGCCCTGGCCGAAGGATAGATTCTTCATCGGTATACATACCGGCCCCTATCCAGTACGTGTCATCAACCGGCCTGACATAACTGATCTTCAGGGTGCTCTGCTGATCATCTGTGGGATAGGGATAATGATACAGAATATATCCTCCGCCCTGCTGTGCAAGAGCGATTTCTACTTCCGTAAATGGTTTACCGGATGCATCGACTATCGGAGTGAAATTTTCTCCAACCTTTTCTGGTTGAAAGGGTAATGCAAGGGCAATTCCGGAGTAATCAAGAGCATATACATACATGTCGCCATTGACAAAGTGACCGGTTTTATTATTAAATTCTAGCAATGCAACTGATTTTTCCTGTTTTTGAGCCCATTTTGCTGCAGCGTCAACATAGTCCTTCAGGTCCTGAGAGGTGGAGGGACTCGGTAACAGTGGTTTTCCGTCTATCAATTCTGATTCATCGATACTCTCGAGAATTTCAGTAGTATCGGTTGCTTCGGATGTTTGTTGATCTGCTGTTCCAAGACACACCGATACAAGACACAGAAGCAGTATGAATGACCAGGCCATTCCTTTCATGGGGATCATATGAGGTATATGGATGTGTGATCTCTATGAAGATGTCGATTTCAGGTATGTGTATGCGAAAAAATACTCCGAAAAATGAGGTTGCAGAGTATCCTCCCGGTCCATACGGAAAATTACTTTAAAAGAACAGTGGATTTATGGCACTATCTGATCGCCACAGGACAGAAACACCTTTTTCCTCGCCTTGTTCTTCTCCTTAATGAGTCGGTCAATAATATGTCCAAGGGTTTTTTCGTCTCCGATTCCTTCTTCAATGTGATGACCCAGCATATGGATCATTCCTGCTCCTGCAGTCCGTTCTGCCAGGTACCCACTGACGTACTGCAGGTTTTCTGAACCGACGACCTGCTCTGACGTAAGATATGAGAGGGCTTTCTGCTCGAATTTTGTATAGATGTCAACAATATCAGTTATTTCAGCAGGATCAAGACAGACCCATTGTGAAAGTCTTTGAAGATACGCAATTGTTGCAGCTGATGCAATAGAGACCGCAACTGCAGCGAAGATCAGATGTATATCTATCCGGTTCTGATATGATGCCAATATGGCACTATCTGGGAACATCCGTCCGAAAATCCGGTAGAACTGTAACCGGTACCTGGACCCAGGTGCATAGAGACGGACCTGTGGATGATAATTCCCTGACTGAATAAGATCCTCCCGGATGGTAGTCTGGTACTGCAGCTCGGCATATACCGGAGAAAGAATGAGTCCGTCATCATAGAGCTGGCGGTATTGCTTCTGCTCATAATGAATTGCTTCTAGCCAGAAAAGCCTGATAACACTCATCCGGTCAGGATTCTGGTGCACTTCCTGCCAGAACTCACGAACCTTCTGTTCCTGATTTAGAGAATTTTCACGGTGTTTCCGGATATGGTCATCAAGGATGGCAGGATCAATAATCCCTGCAAGATCGGATTTCTCAAGGCTGGACTCGGCTGCCCTGCTGGTGACAAGGTCTCCATATAACTGGTGAAATGTTCGAAGAAGCCCGGATTGTCCGAGCCCAAGATGCTGAATAAGGGGTCCGATGGTCATACCCTGAATAAAGATGCTGAAGAGGACCGTGAGAATAGAGAATGCAATGATCAGATCCCGGTACGGCAGGGAAAGCGGGATAGAGAGAACCAGGGCTATCGCCACCGCACCACGAAGACCTCCCCAGAAACAGACAGTCTGGTATGATACGGGAACCTTATGTTTCGTAAACCGGTTAAATATGGCAAATGTTCCGACAACCGGGATCAGTCGTGCCAGCAATACTGCACCGATGAGGAAAAGTATGCCCACAATACCCCCTTTGATGAGAAGTGAGATATCCTCCAGTGATGCAATCGTTATACCGACGAGGAGGAAGATAAGGGTGTTTGCAAGAAATCCGATATACTCCCAGAAACGGTTCAGTTCTTCACGCCGATCAGGCCCAATCCAGTCTGATGCTGCCCGTGCGGTGATAAATCCACATGCAACGACTGCAATGACGCCGGAAAATCCCAGTTCATCACCGAGCAGGTATGTCAGGTATGCTGCCACAAGGGTTGCCGTCTGATGCGTATGTGAATGAAGGGGTGTTTTCCTCAGGATTGTCCGGAGAATCAGGCCTCCGATGAGCCCGATGAGTATGCCACCGATAAATGAGGTGACTAACTGAGAGGTAAAGAGAGCTGAAGTTTCAAAGAATGACAGATCATTTTTCAGAAGGGGTCTGCTAATCAGAAGCAATACCAGCTGGAACATGATGATGGAACAGGCATCATTGAGCAGGCTTTCTCCTTCGACAAGGATCTGCAATCGTTTCGGAACCCCGACCTCTTTAAATATGGAGATGACTGCAACCGGGTCGGTGGATGAGATCAATGCACCAAACAGAAGGGCAAAGAGGAGCGGGATTGCAAAATACCATGAGACCATGTATCCGATAATCCCTGCGGAGATGATGACCCCGAATATGGCAAGGCATAACACCGGAAACAGGTTTCTATTGAGCAGTCGGGTATTTACCGCAATGGCAGATTCAAAGATCAACGGTGGAAGAAATATATAGAGGATGATATCCACCGCCGGGAAATATGGTCCGATCGGTTTTAATGCATCAATATGAGGGACTATATATTCGGAGAAGGCATATCCGATGAGAACCAGTCCGATGGTATAGGGCATCTTCAGGTGCCGCAATGTCATTGAAGCGATGATTGCGACCAGGAGAAGAGCGATGATAATTATTTCATTGGCAATGATGAGGTTATGTTCCATTCATTCGAACCTGTCTTATTATTGGCAGTCATGGGTAATGAGGAGTCGGTTCCTTCTGATTTACATATCAGGACTGTGACACACAATCCAGAATGGTCTTATGAACCGTCCATGATCCTGCATATAAAGAGATAAAAATGATATAGTCAGGCTGACATGGATTGAATTGACTCACATCCAAATCCAATATTTTTTATACCATCTCTACACCTTATCATACGTATGGACTCGGAAAAGATCCTTGCAATAATCCTCAGCATCGTAGTTCTTTTATTCGGTATTGTTGCTGTCACCGCTCCGACTGCAGTCTTTGACTTCCTTGTTCTTATCGTCGGAGTAATATTTCTGATATTTGGAATTCTGACAGCCGGCCTTGCACTCTCAGCAGAGGGTGGAACACCAAAGATGATACTTCTGGGATCAGGTCTCGTAAGTATCCTCATCGGGCTTCTGGCAATCATCTCCCCCTATGTCGCAACCGTTGCCATTGGATATCTGATTGCATTATGGCTTACCCTGAATGGTCTTTTAACCATTGCATATGCCATTTCAATCACATGGGAAAAGCACCGTATCCTCACCGGTATCGCAGGTGTTATCAGTTTACTTATTGGTATTTACCTGTTTACGAATCCAAGTGCAGGAACGGCTCTGATTGTCATGGTCCTCGGAATATTCTTTGTAATTTCAGGGATACTTTCGCTGATTATGGCATTATTTTACTGGAAAAAATAATCCTCTCTTTTTTTTGTCAGCCCGCTGAAAGAAGGATAATCAGAATTTGCATGGCGGGTCAGATGATGTCAATGAAAAATTAGGGAATTCCTTTGATGATGAGAAGGGTGATATCATCAAATTGTGGTTCTGATTCGCTGAATTTCTGAACCTCATCGAATATTTTCTTTTTTATACCGGATGCAGTTAAGGATCTGTTCTCCCTGATGATTGACTTCAGACGTAATTCTCCAAACATCTCTTGTGACGAACTTAATGATTCCGTGACTCCATCGGTATACAGAACGATGATATCACCGGGCTCTATGGGGATAGTTCTCTGACCGTATATTTCATCCTCAAGAACACCAATTGCTAATCCGGTCATTGTTAACTCTTCAAAGGTATCACTTTCTGCCCGGTATACCATGGGGGGATTATGTCCGGCATTGACATAGGTAAGGGTCCGGTCCTCTTCAGAAAGGATACCATAAAACAGGGTTACAAACATCCCTGACTTTGAATCCTGGGCGATTATCGTATTTGCAGATGCAATAGCTTTTGCCGGTTCATGATGCCAGGTTGCATTCACTCTGACTACAATCCGGGACAATGCCATAAACAGGGCCGCCGGGATTCCTTTCCCGGACACATCGGCGATGAGAATTCCATAGGTTCCCTGATGAAGAGGAACAAGTTCCATTGGGATGACATCAAAAAAATCTCCTCCGACTTCTTTTGCCATCACACTGGTTGCTGCAACATCAAAGCCCTGAATTAAGGGAATGGTGTCCGGGAGAAAACTTCGCTGTATTTCAGCGGCGATGTCAAGTTCAGCCTTTGATCTGGCAATTCGCTCCTCCATCTTCCTCCGGTCGGTGATATCCCTGATGGTCTCTATCGATCCGGTGATCGTGCCATTCAGGTCATACAAGGGAGTTGCTTTTGCCCAGACAAACCGGCCTTCCCTTCCAGATAACGGAAGAAAGGTATCAACAATAAGGGTGTCTCCTTCACGGTCAATATGTGAATACTTCTCTTCCAGTTCTGCTTTTGGCTGAAATACCAGGTCTGCAAGGATGGGCCGTCGCTCTCCATAAAAGGGAAGGGCATATTCATAATTTCCTCTCCCCACCATGTCTGCTGCCGGGACTTCTGATATGAGTTCCATCGCATGGTTCCAGGCCTGAACCACCCCGTTTGTATCGATGACCACCGTTGCATCAGGGAGGAAGTTGATAATTTCCTCAAACCTTCTCCGTGAAATTTCTGATTCCTGCTCAGCCCGTTTCCGGTCAGATATATCCCTGATACTCTCTATTGCACCATAGCGTGTTCCCTGTTCATCATAGAGAGGGCTGGCTTTAGCCCAGAAATAGGTGCCATCCTTCCCTAATGATGGGATGAATATGTCAACAACAAGGGTGTTACCTTCACGGATGATATGATTGTACCGTTTCTCAACCTCTTCATCAGGAAGAAGAATCAGATTGGCAAGCATCGGTTTTCGTTCGCCATAGAAGGGAAGGGCATAGATATAGTCACCTTTCCCGAGGATATCAGAGGCAGAAACTCCGGTGACGTCCTCCATGGCTCGGTTCCAGGCGATGACCTTCCCGTCCAGGTCAATGACAAATGTTGCATCAGGGAGGAAGTTGATGATCTCCTCAAGGCGGCGGACGGTCTTTTTTGTCTCCTGTTCGGCCTTCATCCGGTCGGTGATGTCCCGGATGGTTTCAATAGCACCGACAATATTCCCGCCCGGGTCATAGAGCGGACTTGCTTTGGCCCAGAAATAGGTGCCATCCTTTCCGAATGATGGGATAAAGATGTCAACGACAAGGGTGTCACCATCCCGGATGATGTGGTTATACCGTTTTGCTACCTCTTCATCCGGAAGGAGAATGAGATTGGCAAGCATCGGTTTTCGTTCGTTGTAAAAAGGGAGGGCATAGGCATAGTCACCTTTTCCAAGGATGTCAGAGGCAGAAACTCCGGTGACATCTTCCATGGCACGGTTCCAGGCGATGACTGTACCGTCCAGATCAATGACAAATGTTGCATCAGGGAGAAAATTTATTATTTCTTCGCAATAGCCTTCCATTCTTGGTTTCATAATATCCTGATGGTAGAGTATGGGGGGATGGGGTATAAGTATAATCCGTTAGGAGTGGGAGTGGGGTATGTATGGGATAAAAAATTTCTGTGATTCAACATGAGCGATTGTAGATAATCGTGATTAAGACTCATATTTTTCACCAAAAGATGAAAAAATAGAATGTATTCTTCAAATTGAATAAAATCAGAGAGAAGAGTAAATAATTATCAAACGTCTCAAGAAATGGGAGATTTTCTTCTGAAATGTGATTTTCATGCTTATTTGCATAGACCCAGGAGATCTATGAGGAGAGTCTTCACAATCTCATTATCTGCATGGGAGATCTTACCAATCTTTTTTTCAAGTCTTTTCTCATCAATGGCGACTATCTGAAATGTCATTGCAACACTTGGAGCAGAAAGACCGTTCGATGATGTCGGTTCGATAAGACAGGTATGGGGGTAATTCAGAACTTTTATTCGGGTGGTCAACGGGATTACAATATCCATCCAATGACTGATGCCATAACAAGAGCCGGCCTCTTTCCACCCTGTTCATGCCCCCTGGAATCAGTCAGATCAATTATCCAGATCTCGCCTCTTGCAGATCTCATCAATCACCCCGAAGAGTGTTCAGGGCGACCGCTTTCCAGGGTGCAGTTTCATTCTCCAGAAGTTGTTTCTCTTCTTCAGTCGGAGTATAAAGAAATTCTTTCGCTTTTGAGATCCCTATTGCTATTTGTGAGTCAGAATACTGGGATTTCATCTTCTTTACCATCTTCATGGCTTTCAGGGGATCATATGAGAGAACATAAGCGAAGTACCCATATGTCCCGCCAATTTCTAAATATGAAGCTTTTTTACAGAAGATTTGATCCAGATTCTGAATGATCTGATGTTCTTCACCAGTAAGATCTTTCCCGGTTATCAGAGATTTGAATTCTTCTTTCTGATGATAGTAATCTGATGCCAATGAAGGAGAATACGGACCTCTGACATACAAACCATAGGGATAACCAAGATGAAACCCTTTTAGCTGGAGGAGAAAGATTACTTTTTGAATAATGAGCCGGTGCTCAAACAGAGTGTTATCGAAATGAAAATCAAGAACTTTTAAACATGCAATAGCTTTTTCAATATCCCCCACACGAATCACCTGCACATTCCAGCAACCGACACAGCCATTTTTTCACTTTCTTCCATTCTTCTAATCCCTCATTCGTCATTGACCAGAGTTCCAGTTCTTTTCCCTCAAAAAGAACCAATTCACATTTTAAATATCCCAGTGTTTCTAATTTCTTTAAATTTGAATATATGGCTCCATCATTCAGATTCAGAGCGGATTTCAGCTGACGTGCGGTTGCCCCGTCATCGCCAAGATCTGATAATGACCAGAGTAATTCAAGACGGACCTTTGAGATAAGATCGCTATTTACTTCCCCTGATTCATCGATAATCTCCATAAGATCATCAGGCATATCTCCACCTCCTTATGAGTTTTTTAGTAATTACCTATAATACATCGACTTTATTTTTAAAGTTAAAATGAAAGTATAAGTATAATTGTTTTCTGTATGATGATAACTTTGTCTATCAGATTGGGAAAAATCATGGGGATTGTATGTCTTGGTTACCTACTCAAAAAGAACATTAAATTTTTTCGAATATATAAAAATAGGGAGTATAAATCTATTCAGTAATTAAATCTGATCTTCCTAAAGCCATTGCAATCATCTGCATATACATCCGTAATGCTTCAGGGTCTCCGGTAACTACACTCGCAGGTATGGGAATTATTTTTACATTTTTGTGAATCTGCAGAGCGTTTCTAAGAAAAGTATCTTTCAGCTGTTGTTTTGGATCACTGTGAATATTTTTTGATAATCCATCAAGGTAAATCGCTACCTTCACTGTCTCATCCTGAGAGGAATAATAGAAATCTGGAACAGTATAGTTACCATCGGGTAAATCAATACGTACTTGGCTTTTAAATGGTGGGAATCCATATGAATCTAATTTTTTCCCTAAAAGGATCTCAGGAATATTTGTCGAACCACCAATTGGAATGGTATCTTCAATGACTGGTTCGATAGAACAGACCTTTATACAATCCTTTTTTAAGCCATCAAGAAGTGACACCGCTTCATGTCGGTTCAAATCAATATTTTACTCCTTCCTCACCAAAGGGAAGATGATACCAGATAGTATTCCTGCTTCCCTTAGTCTGAAACAGTGATCGAATATGGGGTACAGAAATGACTCAGTTTTCCCTGAACCGGTAACGGTTGATTCAAGATAGTATTTCACGGTCCTGACCACGTCAAATACAGCCTACTGATAGGCAAACATCCGGGGGTGATCCGCAATTACAGCTACTACTGGATGCAGACGGTTTTCTTTGACAAGGTCAGAGAGGAGAGAGCCTTCAGCAAATGACCAGGAGAGAGATTTAAGGACCTTTCACCAGGTGTGACTCTTCACCGTTGGCAACGAGCATGTTTCGTGCCTGTGCTTCCAGGTCCGGGTCAGGGAGAGGAAAAGCAGTGAGTTGATATTTAAGGAAATGGCGGTTTACATGTTCGGCGAAGGTTATTGGGTTCAGGGTCATGGTGCACCAACAGGTTCCATCAGGAACTCATTGGTTGAGATATTCATCCTTATTATTGAATAAAGTATATTGTTTGAGTTTTGAGTAAGGATTTAGTTAATGAAATTGATTTTCCCAGACCTTCCGCATGAACCGATAGAGAATCATGGTGAGTTCAGAATAGGTATCTTCGATTGTGTTGTATTCGATAATTTCATATTCAAACCCGAATCCATCAATCTTTAACGATCCCTTCATGACTCCTCCAAAACTATCACGAATATTTTCCTGAAGGCCTGCCTCAACGAGAACAACAACATAAGGTTTTTTTCTCTCCCGGATCATGGTATATTCCATGGTTGCGGATTGATTAAGATGATGAGGATCAGTGTCTTTTGGGAAAGGAAAGATCAGGATATGGATATGACTGTCTTCGATAAGTAGTTCTGATAAGGAGTAATCGCGTATGGATTTATCCGGGTTGGAGCGCGGAAGGTCAATTTCAAGGTTTTCAGAGATTCTGGCATTATACCCTAATGTATCATGGAGATAGTGCTGAAGATCTGTCAGGTCTTTTTTATGGCCTTCAAAAAATGAACCAAAGATTCCTATCCTAGTTTTTTGTTTGAGAAGGGCTAATTCTTCAAACCGTCTTTGATTCATTCTTTTTTATTACAGGTTCTTTATAGAAAAGAGAGTTTTGGTTTTAACAAAGTTAGTATATACTAACGAATCAATTGTATGTTAAGATATTAGTTAGAAATATCTGACCGAGGTGGCGTTATGGTATTGGATGAGCGAGTGGTGAGTCATTACAGCAATATGCTTCCCCAGGAGATCCGTCTTCCGGCAATGGCTCTGAAGGACGATAAGCATTGGGCGGTTTTTCTCTATCTTTTGGAAACTAGGGAGAAAAGATTTGGTGAGATCGGGAATGAATTTAATTATAATAGTAATAATGATCTCTACCCAGTCCTGAAAGATCTGGTTGAAGGTGGTCTTGTTCGCCGGTATGTGAAAGAAGAAGATGAGGAGACAGACCGGAGGGCAACCTGGTATGATGTAACTGATCTTGGCAGAAAGTACCTTGAATTACTTGAACGGTTAATTATGCCCGGACCTGATCCAGACAGACAAACAGGAAAGATTGAGATCAAATTGACCGGACAATATACTGAGAGAACGACGAATAACTTGGAATATCAAGAGAAGAACATTGGAACGATATATTGGAGATAAAACAATGACAAAAGAACCTGAAACAAATATTTTCCTGTCACGATATTGCAATTCGGTAAACATTCAGGCAAGCAATAACGACATAGCACTTGATTTCATGGAACTTCCAGGTATTCCAAGGGATGGGAAACAGGTGGTTGAGGGCGTCAGAGTGTATATGACTCATGATCATGCCAGATTGATGGCAGAACTTATATTGAAGACTTTTGAAAAAAGGAATGATATGATTAATAGCTCATCAGAATAATTTTAGAAAATGGACGAAATCATATCTAATTCTTCTTCCCCCTCAATATGATTAAAAAAATACCCAATATTAATCTTATTTTTGTATATGAAATTTTTCATCACTGAGATTTATCAGGCAATATTATTGAATATGATTAACTTGATTCAAAATCCTATACCAATCCCCAAGGCTTTCATAAATATTGGATTGGCCCCTTTTGTCACTTCAGAATTCCTAATGTTTATCATGGGAAAGAAGGGTGTTTTTCATATTTGAAGATGATAACAAATTCAAGTATATTGGTGAAACGAAGAATTTTGACCGTATCCACTTTCCGGGTAATGAAATCGAGATACTTCAGATCCTCAACCTGGTCAGAAACAAATTTTCAGACAAAAAAATCACGGGACTGCCCGTGCCAGTCAACCCTGCCATTCCGCTGTTCAAGCCGCATCGGATTCCAGGGGATCTCCTGATGAATGAAATACCGGCAGAAGGTCTGAAGGTTCAATCCCTCAGATGCTGCATCGGTAGCGATAAGAATTCTCAGGGGAGAAGTAGGATAATTGAAGTTATCTTTCACTTCACGACGAATTCTCGCATCCGCCCCACCATAGAGGAGTTGAACAACATGTAATTCTATCTTCTTCTCTTTAAACCTGGCAACCAGGTATTCAAGAGTATCCTTATACTCCGTAAAGATAATGATCCGTTCATCATCCTTGAATTTCTTCCCCTCCATCAGATATTCTGATATCAATTGATAGAGCCGTTCAAATCATGTATTTTTCGGATACTCTCTACATTGGCTGATATCCGGTTCAATAACTCGTCATCCCCACCCAAGCCTATTGGATTTAGCACTTACCTCATCTAAATATGGAACAAGTTCATCCCGATATTGTCTGAGCCATCCTGCTCCATGACGGGCAGCATCATATTCACAGAGACCCAAAAATTCGCGGCATCAGTTCTGGAAGGTTATCAAGAATCGCAATCAACAAGAATGTAGTGGAAATGGATATTCAATTGATCCATTCCATTCCGTTCACTTCCCACACCCTACCCCTCTCACCATCTCCAAAACATCCCCTTTACTATAGGGCCCACCATGCCCCGGATAAATCACTGAACAATTTTCATCGCATATTTTCCGAATACTATCCAGTACAAGATCAGGCTCTTCAGCCCAGAATGGTAAACCGGGCTTCCCTGATGGGATCTTCGGGAAGATAAGATCCCCCGTAAACCTCTCCCCGGAATTCAGAGCTACTGCAACTGAGCCTTTCGTGTGACCAGGTGTTGGAATAATAATTCCGGAAATACCATAGGATTCAAGATCAAATAGAGCATCAATGAGAATATCCGGATGAACCGAAGGATACTCTGATAGTTTTTTCCGATTGAAAAAGAATTGAAGAAAATATCCCGTTATAGAACAGGGTTTTAATGTATTCTGTTTTCCTTTCTCAAGAAAACCTGCATCACCAGCATGACAAGCCACTGGTGCTCCGGATAACTCATGGAGAGCTGCTGCAGATCCAGCATGGTCCTGATGCCCGTGAGTGATAATGATCAGAGAAATATCCCTAGGTTTGCATCCGTGGTCTCGTAATGTATCCAGAATTTTCTGTTCACTACCCGGAATTCCCGTGTCAATAAGAATAATTCCATCGTGTTTTACAATGTACGCATTCACAAAACCGAGTGAGATTGGAATGATCAGCGGAACATTATCATGAGAGGTCATGATTTTCTGATTAGTTTTTCAGATAATAATATCATGCAATCAGGATCCCCTCATGGATGAAAATGTCTTTTCAGATAAAGATATAAAAACGGAATGTTATCCTTTTGAAAAACCATTAAGACCTGATTTCAGCATATATTGCATAGAAACCGGATAGTGACTGGATAGGGTAGATAACGGAATTGATAATTTTCTCTAACTGAATAATGTATTGATCGAACTAATATATACCATATATAATAAAATTATTTTTTATCTCTATCTCCTCCATTTCCCTTCAGGAATCAGAATCTCAAACCGTGCTCCGTTCCCGGGTATTCCGGTCTCCCGGATAGAAAGCCCGGTGATCGCAAGTATCTCTCTGGCAAGAAAGAGACCAAGACCGGTATTCTTCCCATACCCGTGTTCGAATATCTTCTCTTTCTCGTTGGCCGGTATCCCACACCCGTCATCCTGACAGACAATGACAATATCCGGTCCTTCTTTTATACAGGAGAAGATAATCCGGGTGATATCCTCTCCATGACGGGCAGCATTATCTATCAGAGTTGAAAATACCTTTTGGATTATGGGATCTGCAAAGATCTGAATATCCGACAGGTTTGTTGTCTCAATAATAATCCCACTGTGAGCAATCTCTGAAGATGCATGCAGAATCAGTGATTGTACCTGCTGCCATCTGCTTGCAACAATTCCAAAGTCCTCATATTCCTGAGTAAACCCATGCATGACAGCTTTATGGCCTGATACCTAACAGAGCCAAAATCAGTGTTACTTATCAAGAATACATTTTCAAATACAAATCGATACCTTTATATATTTTCGGCGCCGCCCTACGGTGAGCA